>FUFK010038374.1_pt1 | contig 126194 bp, 119 predicted proteins | sample 1021851 | NCBI WGS metagenome assembly FUFK01 (sample SAMEA51879418, study PRJEB19060) | metagenome
TGTTGTTGACCGCCCGATAGCTCATGGGGTCGGGCCTTTTCCAGTCCCGACAGATCCACCATCTCGAGCATTTCCGCGACCCGCGCCCGCGCCTTCTTCTTGTCCCGCAGACCGAAGGCGATGTTCCCTGCGACGTCGAGGTGCGGGAAGAGCGCGCCTTCCTGCGGGACGATGCCGATCCGACGTCGCTCGGGTGGGAGCCACGTTCGCTCGTTGGATGCGATCGTTCCTGCGATCGTGACGATGCCCGTCGCCGGGCGGAGGTACCCGGCGATGGCGCGCAGCAGCGTGGTCTTTCCGGAGCCGCTCGGACCCAGGATGGTGACGAACTCTTGCTGCTCGACCTCTATCGTCACGTCCCGCACGACGATGGGTCCGCCGTATCCGACAGAGATGTTCTCGAGAGACAGTTGCGGCACTGCAGGCGACGTTGTCATCGGACACCACCAACGTAGGCCACCTCGTCGGTGCGAACCATCTCGTCATCGGCACGATCAGTGCTCGTTGCTGTTTCGGGTGATCGCGCCAGCCACCGACCCATGAGCCACGCAGGTACGGACGCAAGAACGATCATGGTCAATGCATACGGAGCGGCAGAACCAAAGGCTTGGATTTCCGTTCGCGACCACAATTCGGTGGCCAAGGTATTGAAGCCGGTGGGCCGCAGCATCAAGGTGGCCGGCAGTTCCTTCATCGCTGTCAGAACGACGAGGAGTGTTCCGGCTGCGATTCCTGGCCATGCGAGGCGACCGGTCACCGTGCACCAGGCACGAAGCGGGCCCCGTCCGAGACTTCGCGCGGTGGATTCCAAACCCGGTGGCACGTGGGCGATCGCCGATCTGCTCGATCCGATGGCTTTGGGGAGAAAGAGCACGGCGTAGGCGAAGGCGAGCACCGCAAGAGTCTGGTACGCCGCCGGTAGTACGGCAAGGGTAAGAAAGACCAACGACAGACCCACCACGACTCCCGGGAGGGCGTGGCCGAGAAACGCCGCGCCCTCGATACTCCTGACCATGCGGGAGCGATAGCGAGCGGCGAGCGCGGCGATAGGCAGGGCGAGCAGCAGGGCAAGTGCAGCTCCGAGGATGGACGAGGACGCCGAGCCGACAACGGCGCCTACAAGCTCTCCGACATCAAGTTCGGTTCGTCGGCTTTCCAGCAGCAGTCGCGTCAACGACAATGCGGGAACACCGAGCGACAAGACCGCGACTCCGACCAGCCATGCGACACCGAGCGCCGTGCCGCGAGTGCCGAGTTGTTGCCGAGGTGCGGGTCGCGACACGCCTGATCCAATGCGCCAACGCTGTGACTTGCCTCGAATGCGCGCTTCGATCACGACAAGTATCAAGGCCAGGAAGACAAGAACGAGCGACAGCACCGCCGCCGTCGTGCGATCAAACGATGCGCGGTAGGCGGTGTAGATCACTCGGGTGAAGGCATCGACGCGGAAGATCGCCACTGTGCCGAATTCGCTCAACGTATACAGCGCTGCAAGCAGCACACCGGCGGCTGCGGCCGGCCAGGCAAGGGGAAGGGTGACACGACGCGCGACGGCCAGGGGTCCCAACCCGAGGGATCGAGCGGCCTCTTCGTGTCCGGCGTCGATGGAGCGAAGGGCGGCCGTCAGTGGGATGGCGACGTAGGGGTAGGTGGCGAGCACCATCACCAGTGCGGCTGCCCCGATTCCCGACATGCTCGGAAACTCGGCGATCCACGCGTAGGCCATCACGTACGAAGGAACCGCGAGGGGAAGTGCCGCCATCACCAGGAAGAAGGCGCGTCCGGGGATGTTCGTCCTGGCCAACAACCACGCCGTGGGGACGGCGATCAGCAAGCAGCCGACAATCACCAACGTCACGAGGGCGACACTCGTGATGGTCGTTTCGAGAGTTCTGTCTCGAAGCAACGCTTCGACCACTGCGTTCCAACCGGCCGACGACGTGCGGACCAGTAGGTACAGCAGCGGGATGGCCGCAACGGCGACGCTAACAACCGCCGCTGCAATCAAGAGCAGCGGCGGTCGCATGGAATTCACCGTTCGGCGATACACGATCAACTCCTACGTCAGACCGACGTCCTGCAGCATGAGCAACGTGCCGGGGAGGTCTTCCAATTCGGCCAGGGGGATATCGGGCCCCTGCACCTGCGACAGGGGAGGCACACCGTCGGGACCTTCGACACCGGCGACCAGTGGGTATTCGAACGTCGTCTCGACGAACCACCGCTGTGCCGATTCGGATAGCAGCCACTCCATTAATGCGCCAGCACCGTCGGCGTTGTCGGTGGGTCGCACGATGCACGCTCCCGACAAGTTGACCAAGGCTCCGGGGTCTCCCGGGCCGGCAAATGCGAGTTGCACGTTCATCGCGTCTTCGCCGACTTCAGCGGCTTTCTTGTACCAGTAGTAATGGTTGATCAGACCGAGCTGCACTTCTCCTGCATCGACGGCGTCGCGGATGAGTCCGTTCTTCTCGTACAACTGAACGTCGTTGTCGATCAAACCCTGCAACCACTCGCGCGTCGCATCTTCCCCGGCTGCGACTCGCATGGCGGTGACGAAAGCTTGAAATGATCCATTCGTTGGAGCGATCGCTACTTGTCCGCGCCATTGCTCGTCAATTAGGTCGAAAACAGATGTCGGAACCTGATCTGCAGACAGTTGCGTCGAGTCGTACGCAATCACCCGGGCTCTGCCGGTTACCCCGGTCCATGTTCCGTCGGCTGACCGGTACGTCGCTGGAACGGAGTTCGCAATCGAGTCCGCCAGCGGCGTGCACATTCCCGCACCGTCGAGGGCTCCCAGAGCGCCGGCGTCCTGTCCGTAGTAGACGTCGGCGGGTGACGCGTCACCTTCTTCGATGATCTGTGCCGCCATCTCCGCCGTGTCGCCGTACCGCACTTCGACGGGTACACCGGTTTCTTCCGTGAACTTCTCGAACAACGGCTCGATCATTTCTTCACTGCGCCCGGAGTAGACGACCACGGGCTCACCGGCGGCTGAGTCAACCGAGTCAGCCGAGTCAGCCAACTGATCGTCGCTGGAGCCGGCGCAGGCAGCCAGTGCGAAGGCGATAGCCGGCACAGCGGCGATCAGGGGAAAGAACTTCGTGCGGGTCATGAACGTCCTCCAGGGGGATTGCCGGGTCGGTTGATTCAGGTAAGGCAAACCTTACTTAGGGTAACCTAACTAGGTCAAATTCCCCTAGAAGTCCCCAGGGGGAGCAGCCCCGACAGGTCGGATCGGGCTCCGCTCGCGTGAACTCTGCCGTCCCTCGTGGCCTCAGCCCAGGTGAGTCTGCCCAGCGCNAGGGCCAACCACGTCTGGGTATTCATCTCCACCACCGCCGGNGGTGTCCCNCGCCGATGCGTTGCACCCTCGATGACCTGCACCGCCGCGTACGGAGGAACGCGAACTTCCACACTCTTGCCCGGTGCACTCGCCACCAACTCGGCAAGTGCACCTTTCACGGCCGCACGCTGGTCGTCTCTCGATGGCTCCCGACCGGACTCCAGTACATCGAGCACCACCGTGGCGCGTTCGACCCACGCGTTGTCCTCCATCAGGAGAACAACGCGGGAAGGGTCGCAGTGTTCGCATCCCTCAACCGATCAAGTGACACCGTGAAGAACTCTCCGAACTGCAGCACCTGGGTGCCGTCCTCATATCCCGTATCGGGACCCAGACCCGAGTCGACGACGCCCACCCGGCACGCGGGCACTCCTCGCGCGGCACACATTTCCGTGAAGCGGAGTTCCTCACTACGGGGGATCACCACCACCGCCCGTCCGGCGGACTCGGCAAACAGTTGGACGAAAGGATCGACATCATCGGGGAGCCACAATCGCGCACCCACGCGACTACGAAGGGCCATCTCGACGACAGCGACCGCGAAACCTCCATCGGATGCGTCGTGGGCAGCAGTGATCATTCCGTCGCGCGACGCAGCGACGAGGATCTCGCCCAGCACCTTCTCTCGCTGAAGATCAAGCAACGGTGGGTGTCCCCCGAGATGTCCGCGGATGTGTGCCCACTCGCTACCGGAAAACTCATCGCGGGTGTCGCCGAGCAGATAGATGAGCTCACCGTCCAGTCCCCAGGACATCGGCGTTCTGCGATCGACATCATCGATAACGCCCAAGACTCCGACAACAGGCGTGGGCAGGATCGCCGTGTCGCCCGTTTGGTTGTAGAAGGAGACGTTGCCGCCGGTCACCGGGATTCCCAAGGCCGCGCACGCATCGGCCAGACCCCGTACCGCTTCCGCGAATTGCCACATCACTTCTGGATCTTCCGGCGACCCGAAGTTCAAGCAGTTGGTCACCGCGAGCGGGACGGCTCCGGTGACGCACACATTCCGATACGACTCCGCGAGCGCCAACTGGGCACCCGCGTAGGGATCGAGCTTCGCGAAGCGTCCGTTGCAGTCGGTCGCGATCGCTACGCCTCTCCCGGAATCTTCGTCGACCCGAATCATCCCAGAGTCTTCGGGCTGGGAGAGGACTGTGTTTCCCCGCACGTAGCGGTCGTATTGGTCGGTGACCCACGACTTGTCGGCGAGATTCGCAGAGGCGATGAGCTCCAGAAGTGTCCTCAGAAACTCTTCCGGTCCGGGACGGTCGATGCTCGTAGCCTCATCTGCTTGCAACGCGTCTTGCCAGGACGGGCGATGGATCGGTCGCTCGTACACCGGGCCCTCGTGGGCCACCGTGCGCGGCGGAGCGTCCACGATCCGCTCACCATGCCAATCGATGGTCAACCGGCCGGAATCATTGACCTCACCGATCACCACTGCTTCGACATCCCACTTGCGGCAGTGAGACATAAAGTCATCGATCTTGTCCGGTCGGACGATGGCACACATGCGCTCCTGCGACTCGCTCATCAAGATCTCTTCAGGGCTCAATGTCGGATCGCGCAGTAACACTCGGTCCAGCCACACGTGCATGCCACCGTCACCGTTGGAGGCGAGTTCGCTGGTGGCGCACGAGATACCGGCACCGCCGAGGTCCTGAATCCCCTCGACCAGTCCCGCATGCAGCACTTCGAGGGTGGCCTCGATCAAGAGTTTCTCCATGAAAGGATCGCCCACCTGCACGCTGGGGCGCTTGGCTGGGCCTTCGTCGTCGAACGTCTCCGAGGCCAGAACCGATACGCCCCCAATGCCATCGCCNCCGGTNCGGGCNCCGTAGAGCACCACCAGGTTGCCCACGCCCTTCGCGCTCGCCAGGTGAATGTCNTCGTGTCGCATNGCGCCNACACACANGGCGTTCACCAAAGGGTTGCCCGCGTAGGACTCGTCGAAGACGACTTCCCCTCCGATGTTGGGCAGACCGAGGCAGTTTCCATAGCCACCCACGCCCGCAATGACCCCGGGGAGGACTCGTTTCGTATCCGCCGCATCGGCGGGTCCGAAGCGAAGAGGATCCATCACCGCGAGAGGACGTGCACCCATCGACAAGATGTCGCGAACAATGCCACCCACACCGGTCGCAGCCCCCTGATACGGCTCCACGTACGACGGGTGGTTGTGGCTTTCAACTTTGAACGTCACCGCCCAGCCATCTCCGATGTCGACGACGCCTGCGTTCTCCCCCATCCCCACCAGGAGCGCCTCCGACGGTGGAGCCTTCTCGCCGAATTGCCGCAGATGCACCTTGCTGGACTTGTACGAGCAGTGCTCGCTCCACATCACCGAATACATCGCAAGTTCGCTGCTGGTCGGACGACGCCCCAGAATCTCGCGGATGCGTTCGTACTCCTCGGGCTTCAACCCGAGTTCGAGATACGGCTGCTCGACCTCGGGGGTCGTCGCCGCCTGATCGACAGTATCGATCATCGTCCGGCCCCGGCCATGAGCGACGACAGCGCGCTAGCGAAAAAGATCAATCCGTCGGTGCTCGGCCCGGTCAGTGACTCGACGGCGTGCTCGGGGTGCGGCATCAAGCCGACGACATTGCCGCGCTCGTTGGTGATACCGGCGATGTCGCGTCGACTGCCGTTGGGGTTGACGTCCAGATACCGCGCGATGACACGGCCGTCTCCTTCGAGCCGATCAAGGGTGTCCTCGTCTGCAACGTAACCGCCCTCACCGTTCTTCAAGGGAATGATGATCTCCTGGCCCGGTGTGAAATCACGGGTCCAGTCCGAAGCGGTGTTCTCGATTCGAAGTTTCTGGTCGCGGCACACGAAGTGCAAATGATCGTTTCGCGTCAGCGCACCGGGAAGAAGATGGGTCTCACACAGAATCTGAAACCCGTTGCAGATACCAAACACGGGCATGCCGCGATGTGCAGCGTCGATGATGGTGCCCATCACCGGCGCGAAGCGAGCGATCGCACCACACCGCAAGTAGTCCCCGTAGGAGAAGCCACCGGGAAGAACGACCGCGTCGACGTTCTTCACGTCGTCATCACCGTGCCATAGGGACACCGCCTCACCACCGGCGATCGTCACCGCCCGAGCGGCATCCGCATCATCGAGAGAACCGGGGAAAGTGACGACGCCGATGCGAGCGCTCACGCGCCCGCCTCGTCGTTGACGACCGTCATCGTGTAGTTCTCGATCACNGGGTTGCTGAGTAGTTCGCCCGCGAGTTCCCCGAGTGTGGCGCGGCGGGCGTCGTCGAGATCTCCCTCGAGCTCGATGACGAACTGCTTGCCTTGCCGAACATCAGCGACTCCGGAAAGCCCCAGCCGGCCGAGGGCGCCCTGCACGGCGCGACCCTGCGGGTCCAAGATCTCCGGCTTGAGCATGACGTCGACTATGACGCGAGCCACGAGCACCCCATCCTTCACACAATGCGCACAGCGAATGCAACGGGGAAGAATCCAATCCTATCCGGCTCCGCACGATCTGTTGGAGGCTCACTTAGGGTCAATTCCATGGGATCTCGTAGCTACGACCTGCTGTGGGGCACCACCCTGCGCGCCACCACCATCAGTCACCGCTTTCTGGATCGGATCTCGGGCGGCCGACTCATGCGTCGCTTTCCGGGCGGCGCCCAGGTCGTGTGGGTCACCACGCTCGGACGCAAGTCCGGCCAATGGCGGCGCACACCACTGTTGGGAGTTCCGGTGGAGACACAGGACATGCGCGGCTGGGGGATCGCTGGGTCGAATGCTGGCCAGGAAAAGGTCCCGGGTTGGGTGTTCAACGTCCGCGAACACAACGAAGGAACCATCGAGATCGACGGCGAGATCCTCCCGTGCATCTTCACCGAGGTGATGGGTGATAGCGCGCGTTCCATCTACGAACGCCTGGGCAACAGTTGGTCTTCCTACCGAATGTACGAACGCAACATCAAGCGAGACATTCCGATATTCGTCGCTCAGCTGGAAGGTACGACGACGTCCTGACCGTTGTAGGTGCCCCCCACGCTGTCGACTTGGAACCGTGTGAACATCTCTTCTGCATACCAATCCAGGTCATGCGTCTTACGCACCACTTCCGCGTGCGCCGGGCGGCGGTAGGCAAAGTCCGAAATCGCCTTCGCATCCCGCCAAATACTGAAGGTTCCCTGTAACCCGACCGGCGCTTCACCGATGCCGAGGGTGAACAGCACACCGGGATCCGACCGCAGATCCAAGCTCACGGGAGGCACGGAGGACCAGAACTTGGGCCACATGCTGACCTTGATGCGCGCGCGGGTGATGGCCGCGATCGGTCCAGGATCGGCTTTGGTGTCCGGCACGGCGAAGGGATCGCGACCGGACCACTTGCCGCGGGTGACCAGCGGTCGCATGGTGATGCCGAGTCGTTCATCCGACGCGGCATTCCAAGTATCGAAGACACCGGACTCCTCGAATGCTCTCGCGTGGTCCTCGTCGACCCAGGTAGTGAGCAGCGCCCAATGGGTCGGGTCGGCATCGCGCATCGTGAACGTTTCGCCCGATCCTGTTCCCATCAATTTGGCGAACTGCAGACCCGGCAGCGAGCGAACGGCCCGACGTTGACTCCCCATGCGCAGAAAACTGCGGGGAATCTGCATCCCCGATACACCCCAAACATCGAGGCGAACGACGGGAGGTGTGCTCACTGTTCCAGCGTATGCGCGCGCCAGGCGGACGACACCATGTCCTCGAGGTCGCGGGAAGCGTTCCAGCCCATCTCGTCGCGGATCGAGTCCGTAGCCGCGAACGTGGCCGGGGGGTCGCCTGGTCTGCGCGGAGCAACTTCTGCATCGAGATCTGCACCGGTCACCGAGCTGATGACGTCCATGACTTCGCTTACCGAACTGCCGACCCCACGTCCGACGTTGAAGACGTCGGCGGCATTCCCACCCTCGCAGCGAGACGCCGCAGCCACATGCGCCTCGGCAAGGTCCATCACGTGGATGTAATCGCGGATGCAGGTGCCGTCCGGTGTCGGATAGTCGTCACCGAAGATCTGCGGATGGCGTCCGGCGTCCAGTGCGGCAAACACCATAGGGATCAAGTTGTTGACGCTGTTGTCGCCGAGTGAGTCGGCTCCGGCACCGGCCACGTTGAAGTAGCGGAGCCCCACCCACGACAGGTTCCACGCGACTCCGGCATCGCGCGCCAGCCACTCGCCCACCACCTTGGTCTGGCCGTACGGATTCTCCGGAATGAGCGCGGCGTCCTCAGCGACGGGGTTGGTCGCCGGTGTTCCATAGACGGCGGCAGATGATGAGTACACGAAGTTACGAACGTCCTTTTCCTTCATCACTGACAGAAGGTCCACCATTCCGCCGACGTTTTCCGCGTAGTACTCCAGCGGCATATCGACAGACTCACCAGCGGCCTTCAACGCCGCAAGGTGAATAACCCCGGTGATCGAGTAGTCATCGATCGCTTGAGACAGGGCACGGCGATTTTGGATACGAGCCTGCACAAGCGGCACGTCCTCGGGGACGCGATGAGCCAGCCCATGGGAGAGATCGTCGATGACGACCGGACTCATGCCAGCGTCCTTCAGGGCGAGAACGACGTGTGCTCCGATGTATCCGGCTCCACCCGTGATCAACCAGGCGCTCACGAGAAGGCCTCACCGGTGAGACGTTCATAGGCCTCCACATATTTCGCTCGCGTTTGCTCCACGATGTGGACGGGCAACTCAGGTGGCGGGGTTTGCGAATCCTTGTCCCATCCGGATTCTGGAGACGTCAACCAATCGCGCACGAACTGCTTGTCGAAAGACGGCTGCGCATGACCCGGCTCCCATTGATCAGCTGGCCAATATCGCGATGAATCCGGGGTGAGTACCTCGTCTGCGAGCACGTAGTCCCCCGCGTACTTGCCCGAGCGTCCTAGTCCAATCTCGAACTTCGTATCCGCGAGAATCAGGCCTTGTTCGCGGGCGATCGCATCGGCTCGCTCATACACGGCCAATGAGATGCGACGCAACTGCTGCGCTTCCTCCTGCCCAATCGCGATCACCACCTCATCGAAGGTGATGTTCATGTCGTGCTCACCAACCTCGGCCTTAGTCGCCGGAGTGAAGATGGGCTTCGGTAGCCGCGAGCCGTCCTTCAAGCCGGGGGGTAGGCCCTGCCCACAGATCTTCTGCGTGGCCCGGTAGTCCGCGAGCCCCGACCCGGCCAGGTAGCCGCGCACCACGCACTCCACCGGGAACATGTCGAGTCGCTCACACACCATCGCGCGTTCTCGAACGGAGGCCGGAGCCGAAGCTCGCGAGACGTGACTCGGGACGATGTCCGCAAGTTGTTCGAACCACCACAGGGACAGTTGGGTAAGGATTGTGCCCTTATCCGGAATGAGAGTGGGGAGCACCCAGTCGTACGCGGAGATCCGGTCGCTCGCGATGAAGAGCAGTCGATCATCGGGAGTGGAGAAGAGGTCGCGGACCTTCCCGCTGTAAACGTGCTCGTACTCGGCCGGCAGACCGTAGTCCACCACCGGTGCTGTCATCACAGGATGTCCTCCGGCCGGTAACCGGCCGCATCAGGGAACCGCTCGGTAAGGAGTTCGATGCGCTCGGCAATAACGCGAACCTGATCTGTGGCTGCACCGGTGAAGTCCAATGGCGCACCGAGGATCTCGGCGATTTCTTCCCGCGATAAGCCGATGCGTGCATCTCCCGCCAACATGGCGAGCAGATCGGACTCCTCGCCGTCTCTCCTCTGCAACGCTGCTGCAACCGCGTGCTCCTTAATCGCCTCGTGCGCACTCTCTCGGCCCTTGCCCGATCGCACGGCGGCCATCAACACCTTGGTGGTGGCAAGGAAGGGCAAGTAGCGCTCGAGCTCGGCATCGATCACAGCCGGGAACGCCCCGAAACCGTCGAGCACCGTCAGGAACGTTTCCAAAAGGCCGTCCATCGCGTAGCAGGCGTCCGGCAGTGCAACTCGGCGGACCACCGAACACGATACGTCCCCTTCGTTCCATTGCTGACCCGCGAGGTCGGCGGTCATCGTCGCGTAGCCGCGCAGCAGTACGTGCATACCGTTGATGCGCTCGCACGAGCGAGCGTTCATCTTGTGCGGCATCGCCGACGAGCCGACCTGCCCCGGACGGAAACCCTCGGTGGCGAGCTCATGACCGGCCATCAATCGCACAGTGGTGGCGAGGTTCGAAGGCGCGGAGGCAAGCTGCACCAGCGCGCTCAGGACGTCGTAGTCCAGAGACCGCGGATACACCTGGCCAACGCTCATCAACGCCGCATCGAACCCGAGGTGTTCGGCCACACCACTCTCGAGTTGCGCGAGCTTGTCACTGTCGCCGTCGAGAAGATCAAGCATGTCCTGCGCAGTCCCGACCGGTCCCTTGATGCCACGCATCGGATACCGATCGATCAGCGCTTCGAGACGGTCCAGCCCGAGAAGCATCTCCTCCGCGACCGTGGCGAAGCGTTTGCCCAACGTGGTGACTTGAGCGGCGACGTTGTGCGAGCGACCAGCCATGGCGGTTTCGGAGTACGCGACAGCCAAGCCGGCGAGACGGTCGAGTGACGCGACCGACTTGTCGCGGAACAATTCCATCGATNGCCGCACTTGCATCTGCTCTACGTTCTCGGTCAGATCGCGCGAAGTCATGCCGAGGTGAATGGACTCGTGCCCGGCGAGCGCATTGAACTCCTCGATGCGCGCCTTGACGTCGTGCTTGGTCACCCGCTCGCGCCCGGCGATAGACGCCAGGTCCACATCGCCTGCCCGCGCCTCGTAATCAGCGATGGTCGCGTCGGGGATGTCGAGTCCGGCTGCGGCCTGAGCCCGCATCACCGCGATCCACAGCCGCCGCTCCGCGATGATCCTTGATTCGGGTGCCCAGATAGCCCGCATGGCCGGGGACGCATAGCGCTCGGCGAGCACGTTTGGCACGCTCACACCGACATTCTTCCACGTTGCCCGTGACGCCGTGCCGACGAGCCGATGAGGGGTGTTATTCCTGGGTGGCGGCCGCCAGCGCGATGTCGCGGCGGTGGTGCGAGCCCTCGAGAATGATGAGGTCGACAGCCGTGTACGCGCGCTCCCGGGCCTGATGCAAAGTGTCGCCGACCGCCGCGACAGACAGCACCCGCCCACCTGATGCGGCTATCGATCCGTCGTCCTGCACCCTCGTCCCCGCGTGCAGGATGTCCACTCCGGCGCTGGTGGCGGCATCACCCAGACCGCCGATCACGTCACCCGTTCGGGGACTCTCCGGGTACCCCTGGGCGGCGATCACGACGGTGACGGCGGCATCGCTCGACCAGACCGGAGCGGGATGGGTCTCCAGATGGCCTGTGGCTGCGGCCATCATCAGGCCGCCGAGCCCGGACTGCAGTCGGGCAAGCACGACCTGGGTCTCCGGGTCGCCGAAACGCGCGTTGAACTCCACCACGCGGATGCCGCGCGAGGTCATCGCGAGCCCGGCGTACAGAAGTCCGACAAACGGAGTTCCTCGGGCGGCCATCGCGTCGATCATCGGTTGCAACACCCGCGCCGTCACATCATCGACCACGTCGGCCGGCGCCCACGGCAGCGGCGAGTACGCACCCATGCCGCCGGTGTTCGGGCCGGCGTCATCGTCGTGGGCACGCTTGAAATCCTGCGCGGGCTGCAACGGCACAACGCATGTTCCGTCGGTGATCGCGAAGAGAGAAACCTCCGGACCGTCGAGGAACTCCTCCATGACCACCGCACTCCCGCTGGCAAGGCAAGCTCGCGCGTGGGCGACGGCGACGGCGCGATCGTCGGTGACCACAACACCCTTGCCGCCGGCCAAACCATCGTCCTTCACGACGTACGGGGTTCCGGGCCGAGTAAAGGTGTCGAGGGCACCGTCGATCTGATCCTCATCGGTACACACCAACGCCATGGCCGTCGGTACACCGGCCTCGGCCATGACTTCCTTGGCGAACGCCTTGCTGCCTTCTAATTGAGCCGCCTGCGCGGACGGTCCGAAGCAGGCGATTCCCGCCGCGCGAACGGCGTCGGCTGCACCTGCGACCAGCGGAGCCTCGGGACCGATGACAACTAGATCGATACCGCGCTCGAGTGCGAGCGCAGCGATCGCTTGTGTATCGGTCACATCGAGTGGGAGCGTGGTCACGTCACCAGCGATGCCCGCATTCCCTGGAGCACATTCGATCCCCGTGACGTTCTCGTCCCGCATGAGCGCTCGGACGATGGCATGTTCGCGGGCGCCCGAGCCGACGATTAGGACCTTCACGCGCTCGAACCTACCGGCTTCGTTCTGTCACCAGCACAGACGCTGATGCGATCGTCAGGCTCCCACGTAGTGGGCGTCGATGATGCCGAAGACGTCATCCAAAATCGCCAGGCCTTCTGTGACCTCGGCTTCGCTGACCGTGGCGGGTGGGACCACGTGCATCCGATTGAAGTTAGTGAAGGGGATCAAGAACCGCTTCTTGCACTCGGCTACCAGTTCCGTCATCGCCGGTGATGTGCCGGCGTACGGCGCCAACGGCTCCCGGTTGGCTCGATCTGTCACCAGGTCGAGCGCCCAGAAGACGCCGAGGCCGCGCACTTCACCGATGACCTTGTGCTTGTCCATCAGGTCGCGCAGGCCGGGGCCTATGACCTTTTCACCGATCTCGGCGGCGTGCTCATTGACCTTCTCTTCGCGCATCGCATCGATGGATCCGACGATGGAGGCGGTGGCGAGTGGGTGCCCGGAGTAGGTGAGGCCACCGGGGAACACGCGGTCGTCGAACGTGGCGGCGATCTCCGCGGAGATGACGACACCGCCCACCGGAACGTAGCCAGAGTTGGAGCCTTTCGCGAACACGATGAGGTCCGGCTGGGCATCCCAGTTTTGGAAGGCGAACCACTTACCGGTGCGCGCGAAGCCGGACATCGTCTCGTCGGCAATCCACATGATCTCGTACTTGTCGGCCAGCGCCCGTACCCCTTCGAGGTATCCCGGCGGCGGCACCAGGATGCCGGCGGTTCCGACGACGGATTCCAGAATGATCGCGCCGACGGTGTTCGGGCCTTCGAACTGGATGACCTGCTCGAGGTGTTGCAGCGCACGCTCGGTCTCCTGCTCGGGACTGTCCGACCAGAACGGTGAGCGATACGGGTACGGGCCGAAAAAGTGCACGTGCTGGCTCGCGTACTCATTCGGCCAGCGCCGCGGATCACCGGTCGCGGTGATCGCCGCGCCTGTGTTGCCGTGGTAAGAGCGGTAGGTCGACAGCACCTTGTGCTTGTGCGTATGGATCCGCGCCATGCGGATCGCGTTCTCCACCGCATCAGCGCCGCCATTGGTGAAGAAAACCTTCGCCATATTCGGCCCAGCGAGTTCAACGATGCGCTTAGCAGCTTCACCCCGCTTGTCATTCGCATGCTGCGGAGCGATCGTCGACAACTTCCCGGCCTGCTCTTGGATCGCGGCAATCACCTTCGGGTGCTGGTGACCGATATTCACGTTCACCAGTTGAGAGGAGAAGTCCAACCACTTGTTGCCGTCGTAGTCCCAGACGTACGAACCCTCGGCCGCCGCGATACACATCGGGTTCAAAGCACCCTGGGCGCTCCACGAATGGAAGACATACTGACGGTCCAGGTCGAAGACGTGCTTGCCCTGGGTGGGATCGGGGGAAAACGACATGCCAACTCCTCGTTGTACCAAGTGGTGAATGAAGCGTAGAACCGAACGAATGTTCAGGACAATACGGGCGGCAATCGACCCGAAAGTCGGTCTAGGAAGCCGTGCCCGGTGCCCGGCCACACGGGCGCCGAGATCCGAATCAGTCGATCAAATCGTGGATGGAGATAGTGGCGTTTCTGTCCTGGCCGACCCCGATCGCACTAATGCGGCAATTCGAGACGCTCTCTAGGAACTCCACATAGTTGCGAGCATTCGCCGGTAGGTCGTCGACCGAGCGAGCCTGCGAGATGTCTTCTTCCCAGCCAGGAAGGTACTCGTAGATCGGCTTCGCGTGATGGAACGCCGTCTGAGACTCCGGCAATTCATCCATGCGCGTGCCCTCAACGTCGTACGCCACACATACGGGGACCTTTTCGAAACCCGTAAGCACATCGAGTTTGGTCAGGAAGATGTCGGTCAGACCATTGACTCGCGTTGCGTATCGGGCGATGGGCGCATCGAACCAGCCGCATCGACGATCTCGTCCTGTGGTCACACCACGCTCTCCACCGATGGTGCGCAGCCGCTCGCCATCGTCATCGAAGAGTTCGGTCGGAAACGGTCCGGACCCCACACGGGTGGTGTACGCCTTCAGAATTCCGATCACACGCGTGATTCGAGTGGGCCCGATCCCACTTCCCGTGCACGCGCCTCCCGATGTCGGGTTGCTCGATGTCACGAACGGATACGTTCCGTGGTCGACATCCAGAAGGGTCCCTTGACCACCCTCAAGGAGGACGACCTTGTCAGCATCGAGTGCTTCGTTCAGAAGCAGTGATGTATCCCGGACCATCGGCCGTAACGCATCGGCGTACGTCAGTAGCCCTTCGACAATCGCATCTGTTTCGATCGCTCGCCGATTGAACACTTTGACGAGTACTTGATTCTTGTTGGCCAGCGCCCCCTCGACCTTTTGCCGCAGAATCGACTCGTCGAAGACGTCTTGCACCCGGATCCCGATGCGGGCGATCTTGTCGCTGTAGGTCGGCCCGATACCTCGCCCTGTCGTGCCGATCTTGCTCTTGCCTAAGAATCGCTCGGTGACCTTGTCGAGTGTCACGTGGTACGGAGTGATCAGGTGCGCGTTTGAGCTGATCACAAGCTTCGAGGTGTCGACGCCTTGTTGGCGCAACCCTTCAATCTCTTCGAAGAGCACTTCGGGGTCAACGACTACTCCGTTGCCGATCACGGGTGTCACATCGGGCGTGAGGATCCCACTGGGGAGAAGGTGCAGGGCGAACGTTCGATCACCAACGACGACGGTGTGCCCTGCGTTGTTCCCGCCTTGGTACCGAACCACGAAGTCGACACGACCACCGAGCAGGTCGGTTGCTTTTCCTTTGCCCTCGTCACCCCACTGGGCGCCGACGAGCACGAGCGCAGACACGAGCGAAGAGGTTATCGGATGACTATCAGGAGTGCCGCACCGCAAGGGCTCGACCGAGAGCTCGGCCAGAAAGCCACGCAGCCTCCACCCGTGGCCCGCCTGCCCAAGCGTCGCCGGCTAGGCCGACCGGGAGTTCCGGGTGCAACCAGCAGTCCTCGTCGAGGGCGGCGATCGGTTTCGCGAGGGACCACCGATGCGCCCACGTCCAGACGGGCAACGGGTCGATGTCCAGTATGCGGCGAACGGTCGCGATGGCTTGTGGCAGAACACCGCTGGGGTCGTCGAGGTGCGCTGCGGCGAAGACCGGATTCACATGTGCCACGAGCACAGGCGCAGCATCACCGCGCCGACTACCGTCGTCGGCGATCCACGTGATGATCGGATCGTCATTGACGAAGACGCCATCGATATCGATCCACTCCTGCTGTTCGAAGACCATCGTCACCGCAATCACGGGCTCCCACGTGATACCGACTTCCGGCAGCACGCCGGGTGGAACGATTCGCTCCGCCTGCGGTTGCGGCATACACAGTGCAAGCGATGACGCACGTTGGCCCTCGACAGAAACTGCGTGAGCCGCGATTTCCACTCGATCGACGTGACGGTCGCACTCGATGTGAGTCACGCCTTGCGCGAGTGTTTCCACCACTGTTCGCAATCCGCCCGTTGCCGCGTATCGCATCGGGCCCGTGCGTACGCCGGACATTGCTCCTTCGCTGTAGACATGAAAGGTGTCGGTCCACGGGCGCACAATTGCTCGGTCGATTAGTGAGTTGACCACCTCCGTGAAGTCCGCGTCACGAACAGTGAAGTAACTCGCCCCGTGGTCGACGACGCGACCGTCGAAATCCGTTCCCGTCTCGCGCAGCCGCCGGGATGCCATGCGACCGCCCGGGCGTCGTCCCCGATCAACGACCCGCACATCGAGCCCCGCGTCTTGGGTCGCGACGGCCGCTGCCACACCCGCGAGCCCCGCCCCGATAACGAGAACATCCGAATCGGCACCCACGTCCACAGGTTAGTGCCACCATGCGTGAATGACGACCGATACCGACTCTGCCGAAATCGGTGAAGTGATCACTGCGGGCGGAATCGAGACGAATGTTCACATCCGGCGCCACCCGACATCGTCGGACACGGTTCTCCTGCTACACGGCTCCGGTCCAGGAGTGTCCGCTTTCACCAATTGGCGGTTGACGATTCCCTATCTCGAACAAGAAATGACGGTGATCGCTCCCGACATCGTCGGCTTCGGTTTCACCGAGCGGCCCGCAGATGTTTCCTACGATCTCAAGACGTGGACCGCGCACGCGGTCGACGTTCTCGATGCGCTGGGGGTTGGGCGCGCGCACGTCGTCGGCAACTCTTTCGGTGGCGCCCTGGCTCTCTCGTTGGCCGCACATCACCCGCACCGGGTCGACCGAATGGTTCTCATGGGTGCCGTCGGCCTTCCATTCGACATTACGCGCGGCCTGGATGCTGTGTGGGGTTACGAGCCGTCCGTGGAGAACATGCGCGCGATCATGGAATTTTTCGCGTATGACAAGTCTTTGCTCGGCGACGACCTCGCCGCGTTGCGTTACCAAGCCAGCATTCGCCCCGGCGTTCAAGAAGCGTTCCACGCGATGTTCCCAGAGCCACGGCAAGCCGCACTCGACGCCCTGTGCCTGCCGGAGGATCAGGTGACAAGGATCGCAACGCCCACACTGCTTGTTCACGGGCGCGACGATCAGGTGATCCCTCTAGAAGCCTCTCTTCGTCTGCTCGATTTGATCGATGATTCTCGATTGCACGTGTTCGGACGATGCGGCCATTGGACTCAGATCGAACGCAGCGAGGAGTTCGCTGCGCTCATCTCCGACTTCTTGCAGCGCTAGCCTCGCTGGCTTCGGTCGACGATCGGGCAGGTGGGCTGACACGCGGGCCAGAACTCAGCCCAGCACTCGAGTCAGCACCGAGCCCAGCACTCAGGCCAGCACGCGACGACGTCGCCACCAATAGCCGAGTCCACCGGCGGCATCGCCGGTGGACTCGACGGAGCTGCTTTGTCTTTACTGCGCGTTAGGTAATTGAGGCCGCGTAGATCTCGGCGATCGCGGCGTCGAGGGTGGCGGTGAACTCCTCTTCACTCATCTGAGCTGTGAGGCCTTCACTCAACGCACGCGAAAAGCTCGCAATCATTCCGTGGTTGGCCGCCAGCATGGTGCAGGCCTCGTCCCGGGAATATCCACCCGAGAGAGCAACGACACGCATCACGTTGGGATGGTTGATGAGCGGCGCGTAGAAGTTCGCTTGGCTCGGCAATGACAGTTTGAAGACGACTTGCTTACCCTCAGGAACACTGTCGAGAGAGGCAGCGAGCTTGTCCCGGAGTGATTCTTCGATCTCCGCCTTCGTGGCGCTGTGGATGTCCACCTCCGGCTCGATGATGGGAACGAGCCCTGCGTCGAGAATCTGCAACCCGATATCGAACTGCTGTTTCACGACGGCAGCAACGCCAGCGTCGTTGTTGTCCTTGATGACCGAGCGCATCTTCGTGCCGAAGACACCCTTCTCCCGAGCTCTCGAGAGGAGCGCGTCGAGTTCCGGCATCGGCTTCATTACTTGCGCGCCGTTCTCCTCGTCGGCAAGCCCTTTGTCTACCTTGACGACCGGAACGATGTTCTTGGAATTCCACAGGTACTCGGCGGACCCGACACCGTCGATGTCGCGATCCATCGTTCCTTCGAACAGGATCGCCGCGAGCACCCGATCTCCATTAAACGCGGAGTTCTTGATGATGCGGGTGCGCATCTGGTGCACGAGATCGAACATCTGGTCGTCGCCGGAGTACTCACTCTCCTCGATTCCATAGAGCTTGAGGGCCTTGGGCGTGCTACCACCGCTCTGGTCGAGAGCTGCGATAAATCCCTGGGCCGAGCGGAACTTTTCCGCCATCTCCTGGTTCATTGAGATCCTTCCTGGATGTATTGCCAGTGAGCCTCAATCCTACTGATCGCCAGACCAGCCATTGACCAACGGAGCAGAGCTCTCGACTACTGCTACTCGGTTGGCGCCTGCCCGAATTTGTGGCGTCGAATCCAGGCATGCATGGCGATAGCGGCTGCCGCACCCACGTTGATCGAACGGGTCGATCCGAACTGCGCGATGGACACCGTCGCACTGCACGCGCGTTGCGCAGCCTCAGACAATCCCTGTGCTTCCTGCCCGAAGAACAGAACGCACGACCGCGGCATATCGAACGTCTCCAGCGAGATAGCGCCCGGAACGTTGTCGAGACCGACGATGGGAACCTCGTTCTCGTTCGCCCAGACCGATAGTGCGTTGACCGACTCATGGTGGCGGATGTTCTGATAGCGATCGGTCACCATGGCGCCACGACGGTTCCATCGCTTTCGCCCCACGATGTGGACTTCCCGTGCGAGAAATGCGTTGGCGGTGCGCACGATGGACCCGATATTGAAATCGTGCTCGAGGTTTTCGATCGCTACGTGCATCGGATGACGCTTGCTATCCAGGTCTTCGACTATCGCTTCTACTTTCCAGAATCGATACTCATCGACCACATTGCGGTGGTCTCCGTGCTTCAGCAGATCGGGGTCGAGCCGCGGGTCACCCGGCCACGGCCCCACCCATGGTCCTTGTCCAGGTCCGACGCTCTGCTCATCCAAGACCGAGGTCACCCAGAGAGTAGGCCGCCCGGTACTCCAGACCGCGCTCCTCAATAGCCGGTCCAGCGCCTCGATCGACGATCACAGCCACCCCGGTAACGATCGCCCCTACCTCAAGGAGAGCGTCGACCGCCGTGAGTACCGATCCTCCCGTCGTCGAGGTGTCCTCAACGGCCAGCACGCGGCGTCCCGACACATCCGGACCTTCGATTCGTCGCTGGAGGCCATGGGTCTTTTCGCTCTTGCGGACCACGAAAGCGTCTAGTTCGTGTCCAGCCCGCACAGCCGAATGCAACATAGCTGTCGCCACTGGGTCGGCACCGAGGGTCAATCCACCGACGGCTTCGTACTCCCAATCGCTCGTCACCTCACGCATCACGTCTCCCACCAACGGGGCGGCGACGGCATCCAGAGTCACCCGGCGCAGGTCGACGTAATAGTCGGCCTCGCGACCGCTCGAGAGTATTACCTTTCCGTGCACCACCGCCTTATCAACGATCTGCCGCTTAAGGGAAGTCCACGCGACTGTCGACGACATGCCTTCACCCTAGACAGCCGGGCCTACTGTTAACGGCATGTTCGATGCGGGCGGCGGTGTCATCGTCTTGCCCGAGGCTTCGTGGACTGGACGAAACGACCTCATTCGAAGTCTGCGCACTGCTTTCGACGAGTCAGATCCTCCGGATCTCCAGCTCGTGGATCTCGCTATCGCGGAGAACGGTGACGCGGATCAGGACGTCGCACATCAGAACGTCGCGGATCTCCACGCACCCATCTACGCCCAACGACTGTGCGCTGCCCTGATGAGCGTGCACTGCCCGGAGCCCGTCACCTTCGTCGCCTACGGCCCCACGTGCCTCGCACTTCCTGCAGTTGCGTTGTCCATGCGTAGCCAACATCGACGGGTTCGCTCCTACGTGCTCATCGATCCTCATCTGCCGGCGTCCTCGGACACCTGGCCCGACTGCCCGGTCTCGGTTGTGTACGCGAACTCCACGGACGTGTCCTCGGTTGTCCGCCTCTCCGGTTGGGAGTGGGTGGTTTCACAACGACCAGGGGATGCGGTTTTACGAATTCTCAACGGTGGCTGAAGGACCGCACCGCAACTACCGATCGCGGCCGAACCGAGCCGCGATCTGACCGGACTGACCCACAAGCCGAATGACCGGTCGAGGCAGGACACCCAACAAGACACTCAATGCCTTGTATTGCCATCCCGCCACGCTCACGACGCGACCGGCACGGGCATCCCGCACAGCCTGGGAGACCACATCGTCGGGATCAAGCCACAGGGAATCGGAAATCGACCCCACGTTGATTCCGGCACGGGCGTGAAATTCCGTTCGGGTGTAGCCGGGGCACACCGCAACAGCGCGCACTCCGGTTCCTGCGAGATCTGCTTGAAGGCCTTCGGTGAACACCGTCGCCCACGCCTTCGCCGCCGAATAGGTCCCTCCGGCGATCCATCCCGCAACACTGCTCACTGTGAAGACGTACCCGCGGCGCCGTTCGACCATCCCCGGAAGTGCTGCCCTCGTCAGTCGCATCACCGCAACCACCATTACCTCGAGCAGTTGCTGTTCCACATCCACGTCGTTCGCCACGAAGCCACCGCGAATCCCGAACCCGGCGTTGTTGACCAGTACGTCCACACGACGTACCGAAACGACCTCTTCAACCCGTGTGAGATCTGCCGCGATCGAAAGATCCGCAGCGATGACTGTTGTTGCGACACCAAACTGTGCTTCGAGTGCTCGCGCCACCGTCTGCAATCGACTCTCATCTCTACTGACCAAGACAAGGTCATGCCCCTGCCGTGCGAGTTCGGTGGCGAATGCCCGGCCGATTCCTGCCGTCGGACCCGTCACCAGCGCAACGGGTGGGGACTGGATCGCTGCAGCCGGCTCCACCATCATCACAGCATGACGGATTCAGCATCGTCGCGCCGACAGGGCGTGGCTGGACGGTGGCCGTCCTACATCTGTCCTTCGATCAGCGCGAGCGACGCGTGCTGAGTCGCCGCCGTCTGCGCTTGCACCTGCAAGAACATCGCTTCGCGAAGTCGTCGCTCCGCGGTGCAGCCGCGCTGCATAGAGGCTCCAGCCTTTGCAGTGATCACCGCGGTCGCCGCTCGGGTTGCGAGATCCAACGACTCCGCACGCAAGGTGAGCCGGGCTTGATCGGCACCATCAGCCTCCAGAGCGGCGTAAACGTCACGACGGAGTCGGATAGCTTTCGATCGCATGGTGGCAACCAGGTCACGCATCTGAGAGTCGTCGCGACGCTCAGCGATCGCATGCAGTTCCGACACCGCGCCCCGCACGATGCCGAAGGTGGCTGGATTCGCATCGAGCGTCTTCTTCGCATCCGCCTTGGCCCACTCGTGAAAATCCTTCACGACGGCGACGTTCGCATCCGGAACCATGACACCCTCGAGGGTCATCGGGCGGGTATGCGTCCCGGACATGGCCAGAAGCTCCAACGGCTCATGAACGTGGAGCCCCTCGAGGTACGCAGGATCTCGTCCCGCCGCCAGATACATGCAGATAATGGAATCGGCGTAGTCTCCCGCTCCACGCACCATCAACAACATCACGTCGGCGATATCCCATGACGTCACCCAGTCGAGAGTCCCCATGATCGACCACCCACCGTGCACCCGCTCAGCGATGGGGTTGGCGGGTCCGGGCCGCCGAAGATGAGCGAAAGCAACCGCGCCCACGTTCGATCCATCTGAGAGCCCCGTTAACCAGCGAGCCTTGATCTCATCGACCAGGGGAGCATGGTCTGCCGGCTCGGCGGCGGCCAACGTTCTCAAGGGTGATTGGTGCTGCGCCCAGCAGAACCACACCGACGCGTCCACCATCGCGATGCGTTCGGCTACTTCCCGCTGACGCGCGGGAGGATCGAGTGCCGTGCCCACGAGGCCTACGGCCGCGAGCGCGTCGATCTGCGCGCGGTCGATACCTCGGGCGTCGTTCTCGGCGGCGCGGTCGGCGATATCGGCCAGAACATCGTCAGCGGCGGCATCGAGCCGCCACCCACCTACCCCTTCGTCGGGTCCAACGACGTCCACGTACTCCACACCCCCACGGTAAGGCCACTAGCGTTCGGAAGGTGCAGGGACAGCCACCGCTCCTAGTCGCGCGTATGCGCGAACACGCAACCAGCATCTTCGCGGAAATGTCGGACCTCGCTCGACAGACCGGGTCGATCAACCTCGGCCAAGGATTTCCCGATACCGACGGTCCCGCGGAGGTCGCAGAGGTCGCGCGGGCATGCATCGCGGATGGTCGTGGGAACCAATACCCTCCCGCGCCCGGTGTTCCCGATCTGCGACAGGCAATTGCCGAGCACTCGGCACGCTTCTACAGGTTGTCAGTGGACTCTGATTCCGGAGTCGTTGTGACGACCGGTGCATCTGAGGCGCTGCAGTCAACCCTGCTCGCCTTCGTCGAGCGCGGCGACGAAGTTGTCATGTTCGAGCCGCGCTTCGACATATACGCGGCCGGGGTATCGCTGGCCGATGGGGTGCGTGTGGGAGTGCCCCTGTCGGGCCCAGGGTTGCGTCCGGACATCGACAAGCTTCGCGCAGCGATTACTCCTCGCACCAAGGTGCTATTGCTGAACTCACCCCACAACCCCACGGGCATCGTTTTCACCCGTGACGAACTCGAAGCAGTAGCCGAGGTGGCCATTGAGCATGACCTGCTCGTCATCAGCGACGAGGCCTACGAGCACCTGTGGTTCGAGGATCATCACCACATACCCATCGCCACGCTGCCAGGAATGTGGGAACGCACAGTCACCATCGGATCGGGTGGCAAGTCGTTCTCGTTCACCGGGTGGAAAGTGGGTTGGGCCTACGGTCCTCACGAGCTCATTCGTGCAGTGTCCGCTGTGCGGCAGCACCTCTCGTTCGTTTCGGGGGGACCGTTCCAGTACGCAATCGCCCACGGTCTTCGCCTTCCGGACACCTACTTCACCGAGTTGCGCCGGGACCTCGCCCACAAGCGGGACTTACTCAGCGACGGGCTTGCCCATTGTGGCCTCGGTGTCGTTCCCTCCGAAGGCACCTATTTCGTTACCACCGACGTGCGGCCACTCGGATACGACGACGGCGCGACGTTCTGTCGCGACACTGCGCATCGAGCCAAGGTCATTGCGATCCCGCACCAACTCCTGTGCGACGACTCGACCGTCGGACTGCCCTATGTGCGGTGGGCCTTCTGCAAGAAGCCCGCGGTCCTCGAACAAGCACTCGATCAACTGTCGACAGGGTTGGCCTCATGACGATCCTGGTCGACTCCGCGGTGTGGCCCTGGCGCGGTCGGCTGTGGGCGCACTTGATCAGCGACGCCTCCCTCGATGAGCTTCACGCATTCGCCGCTCGTCTGGCGCTACCCGAGCGCTCCTTCGGTGGCGACCACTACGACATCACCGACGAGCTGAGGGATTGCGCCATCGCAGAGGGAGCGCAGCCGGTGGACTCTCGGACAATCGTGCAAGCCCTGCACGCTGCGGGTCTGCGCAAACGCCCAGCCCACCGCCATCAACCCTGACACCGCTGTTGCTTGTGGCGCAGAAACATTGCCCTCGGCCCAGAGACATCACCCTCGGCTCGGAAACATAGCCCTCGACCGCGAAGAGTTGTCCTTAGGTCTGCAGCATCAAGCCCGACCCATCGGGGTCAGCCCCAACCGTCACGGAATCACCGTCTTTGACGTCACCTGACAAGATCGCCACCGCCAACTTGTCGCCGACCGCCGTTTGCACCAGTCGTCGAAGGGGTCGGGCGCCGTAGATCGGGTCGAATCCGGTGTTGACCAACCACTGTTGGGCGTCCTCAGTCAGCTCGATCGAAATGCGGCGCTCATCCAAACGTCGCTGGAGCTGCTCGATTTGGATCCGAGCGATACGCATGAGTTCCTGATGATCCAGTGGATTAAACATGACCATCGCGTCGAGTCGGTTCAAGAACTCCGGCCGGAACTGCTGCCGGACAACAGCGAGCACTTGATCCTTGCGTTCATCGAACGGCACGTCGGTGTCAATCAAGAACTGCGAACCCATATTGGACGTGAGGATCATGATCGAATTGCGGAAGTCCACCGTGCGACCCTGCCCATCGGTAAGACGGCCGTCATCGAGAACCTGAAGCAACACGTCGAAGACTTCCGGGTGAGCTTTCTCCACTTCGTCGAGCAGTATCACCGAATAGGGACGGCGACGCACGGCCTCCGTGAGTTGCCCACCCTCTTCGTAACCGACGTACCCCGGAGGGGCACCGACGAGCCTGGCAACCGAGTGCTTTTCGGAGTACTCGCTCATATCGACGCGCACCATCGCGCGCTCGTCATCGAACAGGAACTCCGCGAGTGCCTTGGCTAGTTCGGTTTTTCCGACACCCGTGGGACCGAGGAAGAGGAAGGATCCGGTGGGTCGATTCGGATCGGCAATGCCGGCCCGTGAGCGCCGCACGGCGTCGGATACTTCCCGAACTGCTTCGGACTGACCGACCACGCGGCATCCGAGTTCTTCCTCCATCCGAAGAAGTTTCTGTGTCTCGCCTTCCAGGAGGCGACCTGCGGGAATGCCCGTCCACGCGGCCACCACCTCAGCTATGTCGTCGGCGGTGACCTCTTCCTTCACCATGGTGGCTTCACGCTCGTTCGTCTCCCGAGTGACCTTCTCGAGTTCCTCTTCGAATGTTGGGATCTCCGCGTACAAGATTCGTGAGGCCTGCTCGAAGTCGCCTTCGCGCTGCGCCTTAGTCGCGACGGCTCGCAGGTCATCGATAAGGACCTTGATCTCGCCGATTCGATCGAGGCCTTGCTTCTCGGCATCCCATCGGACACGCATGCCGAGCAGCACCTCCTCTTTGTCGGCGATCTCCGCGCGAATCTTTTCGAGTCGCTCCTTCGATGCCTCGTCTGTCTCTTGCGAGATCGCGAGTTCTTCCATGCGAAGTCGATCGACCTGCCGTTGCAGTACGTCGATTTCTACAGGAGAGGAGTCGATTTCCATGCGCAGGCGACTCGCGGCCTCGTCCATAAGGTCAATCGCTTTGTCTGGCAGAAAGCGCGAGGTGATGTAGCGATCGGACAGGGTGGCAGATGCGACGAGTGCTGAATCGGAGATGACCACCTTGTGATGAGCTTCGTACTTCTCCTTGATCCCACGAAGGATCGTGACGGTGTCCTCCACGGACGGCTGGTCGACGAGCACTTGCTGGAACCGGCGTTCGAGTGCGGCATCCTTCTCTACGTACTCGCGGTACTCGTCGAGTGTTGTCGCACCGATCATGCGTAGTTCGCCTCGAGCAAGCATGGGCTTGAGCATGTTTCCAGCATCCATCGCCGAGTCACCGCCGGTGCCCGCACCGACAACGGTGTGAAGTTCGTCGATGAACGTGATTACTTGACCGTCTGATTGCTTGATCTCGTCGAGGACCGCCTTCAATCGTTCTTCGAACTCTCCGCGGTACTTCGCGCCAGCAACCATCGCCCCCAGGTCCAGAGCAATGAGAATCTTGCCTGCCAGGGATGTGGGGACATCGCCTTCGACAATGCGGCGTGCCAAGCCTTCGGCAACAGCGGTCTTTCCCACTCCGGGATCACCGATTAACACGGGGTTGTTCTTCGTCCGACGCGAGAGAACTTGAATCGTGCGCCGAATTTCGTTGTCGCGGCCGATGACGGGATCGATCTTGCCCTCGCGTGCTCGAGCCGTCAGGTCGACGCCGTACTTCTCCAGCGCCTGGAACGTGCTCTCTGGGTCCTGGCTCGTCACGCGCGCAGTCCCACGAATCTCTTGCAGAGCCTCCAAGAGTGCGGGACCCGTCGCGCCCGCCGCGGCGAGTAGATCGCTCACTCCGGGGCCACCTTCCTGGGCGAGGCTGATCAGCAGATGCTCCGTGCTGACGTACTCGTCGCCGCGCTCGGTCGCCAGACTTTGCGCCGTGTTCAGCACCTTCAAGGCCGACTGATTCAACGTCGGCTGCGCGACGGAACTGCCCTGAGCGGACGGCAGTGCCTGGACGGCGTTTCGTGCATCACGGGTCAGGGCAGTCGTCTCTGCCCCCACCGCTTCCAGCAACGCGGTCGCGATTCCCGGTCCCATCTGCAAAAGGGAGTCGAGCAGATGAATCGGTTCGACCTGCGGGTTGCCGTTACCAGCCGCGATGCGCACGGAGGCGCCGAGCGCGTCCTGGGCTTTCGTGGTGAATTGAATGTCCATGGTCGTGTCCTTTCTGTGGTTCAAGTAGCGCAGAGCGACTAGCGGCGACGCTGTCGTCTATGCGGCTGCCAGACGACGAGGGCGCGCGACGAAGCATCTGCGCGGAACTCCTCGAGTCGGCGTCGTAGTTCGCGAACTTCTTCTTCGAGCGCGAGCACTCGTCGAATGCCTTCGAGGGGTAGGCCCTCGGCAGACAGTTGAGAGATCTCGCGCAGTCGGACAATGTCTTGCCCGCTATACAAGCGGTTGCGTCCGCCCACCCTGGTCGGGCTGACAAGGCCTGCCCGGTCGTACTGACGCAGGGTCTGCGGGTGGAGCCCCGCCAATTCCGCCGCGATGGAGATCGCGTATACGGGAGCGTCGCTCGCGACGGAGAAAGATTCTTGTTGCTCAGCCATTGGGGTTTCCCGCCAGTGCGCTCAAGTCCTTGCGGGGGTCCTCACCCGCCACAAGATCCGCGTACGTCTGCAGGGCGTCGCGCTGCTCGTCGGTCATGTTCTGCGGCACGGCGACGTTCACGGTGACCAGAAGATCGCCGTTCTTTCCGTCTTTTCCCCGAATACCCTTACCGCGCACTCGGAAAACTCGACCCGTGGACGTTCCCGCGGGGATCTTCAGTGTCACGGAGTTGCCACGCGGTGTGGGAACGGTGATCTGGCTCCCGAGTGCAGCCTCGCTGAAGGTGATCGGTGCCGTCAGCGTGACGTTGTTGCCTTTGCGTCCGAAGATCGCGTGGTCATCCACGTGCACGACGACGAAGAGGTCTCCGACCGGCCCGCCGCGCTCTCCGGGACCACCCTTGCCCTTCAGTCGGATTCGCGAGCCGTCCTTCACGCCTGCGGGAATGCGGGCGTGCACCGTTCGCGAGCTGACTCCACGCCCCGATCCCCGGCACGAGATGCAGGGATCGTCGACGAAGAGGCCTCGACCGCGACACGACGGGCACGGCTCGGCGAAAGCGAAGCCGCCCGCGTTCCGCGACGTCTGTCCGGTTCCGTCGCACGTAGGGCACACACGCGGAACCGTCCCCGCCTTCGCACCAGTCCCGTTACATATCGAGCACGGTGCATCGCTACTCAAGCGAAGAGGGACGGTCACCCCATCGAGTGCATCGTCGAAGGAGAGAGTCAGTTCGCTCTCGAGGTCCTGTCCGCGCCGCGGCTGACGATTGCGCCCTCCACCCCCTCGGTTGAACAATCCACCGAGGAAGTCGCCGAATCCACCACCGCTGTCACCGAAGAGATCCTCAACGTTGACGTTGTATTGGCCGCCCCCGAAACCTCCGGGGCCGCCGGCACCGCCAAAGCCTCCACCGGGGAATCCTCCTCCGGCAAAGAGGGCACGGGCTTCGTCATATTCCTTGCGCTTCGCAGGGTCAGACAAAACGTCGTAGGCCTCAGAGACATCTTTGAAGCGGGACTCGGCTGCGGCGTCTCCGGGGTTTTTATCCGGATGGTTCTCGCGAGCGAGGGTTCGGTACTTCTTCTTTAGCTCGTCGGCACTGGCATCTTTGGACACACCCAAAGTTGCGTAAAAGTCCTTCTCGAGCCAGTCCTTGTTCATAGTCCTTCGCTCAAACCCTTACTTCTTAATTCTTGATCTCTGAATAATCAGGTGCCAGCGACGGCGACGCGCGCCGGCCGCAGGATGCGTTCACCAAGTCGGTAGCCCGGCTGGTAGACGGTGGTCACCGTCGGCGTGGAAACGTCGTCGCTGTCTTCACTCGTCAGTGCTTCGTGCACCGTTGGATCGAATTCCTCGCCCGAGGCTCCGAACTTCTCGAGCCCAAGCTTGGCTAGCACCGACTCCAACGCTTCACCTACCGTGCGAAAGGCACCATCCAATTCGTTGTGTTCCCGTGCTCGCTCGATGTCATCGAGTACCGGAAGCAGCTCTAAGAGGGCCGACGCAACGGCCATCTGCTGCATTACTTCTCGATCACGCTCGGTCCGCTTGCGGTAGTTGGCGTACTCCGCATGCACGCGCTGCAGATCGGCCGTTAGCTCGGCAACTTTCGCTTCGATGCCGACCACATCAGCTTCGATGGCACTGGCCGCGGCTGCTTCCGCGGCCAGTGCATCATCGGTGACGGACGTTGGGGCGACACCTTCCCGGACTTCGTAGGTCTCCGGGTCGATACGGCGTTTGTCGCTGACGCGCACGCCCTCGCCGGCGTTCTCCTCTTCCGAATGTCCGGGGTCGGTCACTTCGCTTCTTCCTCGTCCACGATCTCCGCGTCGATGACCTCTTCCTCTGTAGAATCAGCAGCGTCCTCTGCAGCGCCCTCCGCTGCGGCGCTGCCATCGGCACCTTCTTGCTGGGCCATGGTGTACATCGCGGCACCGAGCGCCTGGCTCGCTTGAGCAACCTTGTCTGTCGCCGCCTTCATGGCCGCAAGGTCACCTGCTTCGATCGCTGCCTTGAGCTCGCCGAGGGGCTCTTCGACATTGGACTTCGCGTCCTCCGGGACGCTGTCAGCGTTGTCCGCGAGGAACTTCTCCGTCTGGTAGACGAGGGCTTCGGCGTTGTTGCGCACCTCTGCTTCCTCGCGGCGCTCCTTGTCTTCCTCGGCGTGCTGCTCGGCGTCGCGCATCATGCGATCGATGTCTTCCTTGGACAGCGAACTGCCACCAGAGATAGTCATCGACTGCTCTTTGCCCGTCGCGGTGTCCTTTGCGGACACGTGCACGATTCCGTTGGCATCGATATCGAAGGCGACCTCGATCTGCGGAATACCCCGGGGAGCCGGCGGCAGACCAGTCAGTTCGAAGGTGCCGAGCTGCTTGTTGTACGCAGCCATCTCCCGCTCACCTTGATAGACCTGAATCAACACCGACGGTTGGTTGTCCTCAGCTGTTGTAAAGATCTCGCTGCGCTTAGTCGGGATTGTGGTGTTGCGCTCGATGAGCTTGGTCATCACGCCGCCCTTGGTCTCAATACCCAGCGACAGCGGCGTCACGTCCAGCAGCAAGACGTCTTTGACGTCGCCGCGTAGGACACCTGCCTGCAGGGCAGCTCCGATCGCGACGACCTCATCCGGGTTCACACCCTTGTTGGCTTCCTTGCCGGTGACCTCCTTCACGAGATCCGCGACAGCAGGCATGCGGGTCGAACCGCCGACGAGGACGATCTGATCGATGGAGTCGACGTTGATGCCGGCATCCTTGATCACGGCCTCCACGGGAGCCTTGGTCCGCTTGAGGAGATCCGCTGTCATCGACTCGAATTGAGCCCGGCTCAGCGACTCTTCGAGGTGCAAGGGCCCTTCGGCGCTCGCGGTGATGTACGGAAGATTGATCGACGACTGCATCGACGACGAGAGTTCGATCTTTGCCTTCTCGGCAGCTTCTTGGAGACGCTGCATTGCCATCTTGTCCTTGGACAAGTCGACTCCGTGCGCGTTCTTGAACTGCGTGACCATCCACTCAACTACGGCGTCGTCCCAGTCGTCGCCGCCTAGGCGGTTGTCACCGCTGGTGGCCTTGACTTCAACTACTCCGTCACCGATCTCGAGTAGCGAAACGTCGAAGGTTCCACCGCCGAGGTCGAACACCAGAATCGTCTGCTCGGTCTCACCCTTGTCGAGCCCGTACGCCAGCGCAGCTGATGTGGGCTCGTTGATGATGCGCAGAACATTGAGCCCGGCGATCTCGCCGGCTTCCTTTGTTGCCTGACGTTGCGCGTCGGAGAAGTACGCGGGCACGGTGATGACGGCGTCGGTCACGGTGTCACCGAGATACGACTCTGCATCTCGCTTCAACTTCATCAGGGTTCGCGCGCTGATCTCTTGCGCGGTGTATTTCTTACCGTCGATCTCGACGGTCCAGTCCGTTCCCATGTGACGTTTGACGGACCGGGTGGTGCGGTCAACGTTCGTGACGGCCTGGCGCTTGGCAACCTCGCCGACGAGCACCTCGCCGTTCTTGGCGAAGGCAACGACGGACGGCGTGGTCCGAGAACCTTCGGCATTGGCAATGACGACGGGGTCTCCGCCTTCGAGGACCGAGACGACCGAGTTGGTCGTTCCCAGGTCGATACCTACTGCTCGAGCCATGGTGGCTTCACTCCTTGCTCTCTTCTTCTCCGGCCAGGGTCGGGACGGGAGTGCCCCCGCCGCTCCCCCCTCCGGCTGGTCTTGTGACTCCAGTGTGACTCATCATGACCCCAAATTGCAAATTAAGGCGCATAATACTTGAGTCTGGTGGACTCATATAAGAAAACCCGCTGGTGGCGGGGAAAATTCCCCATGCCGGGCCCAATCAGCGTGATGTAGATCACCTGGCCATGGGGCTCCGATCAATATGCGTCCCCTGCTGCAGCCACATGCCCCTAGTAGCGTGCTCGCGTGAATACCGCCCTCGCCACGGCCTTGACGGTCATCGCCGCAATCGCCACCGTGGTGGCAATCGTCCTGTTCGGTCGGACCCTTACCGGAATGGTGCGCACCTACCGAGGAGGACAGCCCACCCGTAGGTCGGACAACCCAGGCCAGCGCACCGCCACCCTGCTGCGCGAGAGCCTCCTGGCCAGTCGCCTGAAGCAGCAACCGGTGGGGGCCATCGTCGCCACCGCGCACTGGATCGTGCTGGTCGCTTTCTTCGTCCTCTTCTTTACGCTCGTCACGGCTTACGGCCAGCTTCTCAGTCCCGATTTCGTGATTCCCCTCCTCGGCCACTTCCCCCCGTTCGAGTGGCTGGTTGAGGGCCTCGCCTGGCTCATGGTGCTGTCGATCGTGTTCCTCATCGCACTGCGCGTGTCCAATCGGCCGGACTCCAAAGGGCGCAACTCCCGCTTCTTCGGTTCGACTATGTGGCAGGCCTACTACGTCGAGATAACGATCCTCCTTGTCGGCGTCTGCGTCATCGCCTTGCGAGCAATGGAGTACGCACTCGGCTCTTCTCAAGATGCGTCGTGGGCCAGTGCCGTGCACTTCCCCTTCACGGCGTGGATCGGATCCGGGCTCGCGCAGACGCCCGAGGCCACCCTCGAAACCGGCATCGCCGTCGTGGCGTTCATCAAGATCGCCGTATCCCTGGCCTGGTTGATCACTGTCGCGGCGCAGCCGACGATGGGCGTTGCCTGGCACCGCTTCTTGGCGTTCTTCAATGTGTGGTTCCAGCGCAATGCCGATGGACGACCAGCACTCGGTCCCCTGCAACCCATCGCCGTCAAGGGTGAGGCCATCGATTTCGAGAACATCGACGAACTCGACGATGACGCATCCCTCGGCGTTGGCGCGATCGGTGACTTCACGTGGAAGGCCTTACTCGACGTCAACACGTGCACCGAGTGCGGCCGGTGCCAAAGCCAGTGCCCAGCATGGAACACCGAGAAGCCGCTCAGCCCCAAACTGTTGACTCTTGCGCTTCGCGAGCAGTCCCACGCCGCGGCTCCCTGGTTGCAGGCCGCGGCGGACCACCGCTCCGCTCTCCACGAGGACGTCCTCGGGATCGCCGAGCGACAACTGATCGCGGACGGCGATGGCGACCCATGGGCGCAAACATCCGGTGGCGTGATGAGTCCGGATGTTCTGTGGAGTTGCACCACCTGCGGCGCCTGCGTACAGCAGTGCCCGGTCGATATCGCACACATCGATCACATCGTCGATATGCGTCGCTATCAGGTGCTGATGGCGAGTGAGTTCCCGAACGAACTCAATGGCCTGTTCAAGAACATAGAGAACAAGGGCAACCCCTGGGGGATGAACGCCTCCGATCGGAACGCGTGGATCGAAGAGGTCGACTTCCCCGTGCGCGTCTTTGGTATAGATGGTGAAGACGAAATTCCCGCAGATGTCGAGTATCTGTTCTGGGTTGGCTGCGCTGGAGCGTTCGAGGATCGGGCGAAGCAGACAACGAAAGCTGTCGCCGAACTTCTGCACATGGCCGGGGTGGAATTCATGGTGCTCGGCGAGGGCGAAACCTGCAACGGGGATCCGGCTCGACGTGCCGGGAACGAATTTCTCTTCCAGATGCAGGCGATGCAGAACGTCGAAGTGCTCAACGAAATCAAGGCCACGAAGATCGTCGTAACGTGCCCGCACTGCTTGAACACCCTCGGCCGGGAATACCCACAACTGGGCGGCCACTACGAAGTCGTGCACCACACGGAGCTGCTCAACTCACTCGTCGACGACGGCAAGATCACGGCCGTCAAGCCCGTGGCCCGCACCGTGACTTATCACGATCCGTGCTACCTCGGTCGACACAACGACGTCATCACACCGCCACGCGAACTGATCGGTGACACGGGAGCTTCGCTCACCGAGATGCCGCGTCATGGCAAGCAGTCCTTCTGCTGCGGCGCGGGCGGTGCGCGGATGTGGATGGAGGAGAAGATCGGCACGGCGGTCAACAAGACCCGGGCTGACGAAGCCATCGCCACCGGTGCTCAGACGGTTGCCGTCGCCTGCCCGTTCTGCTCGGTAATGATGAGTGACGCCGTCGCCGCAAAGCAGCAAGACGGCCATGCCGAAGGCGTGGAAGTCGCGGACGTAGCACGCTTAATGCTTCAGTCCGTCAAGAGTGACTAAGCGCGAGAGTTCGTCACACCTGCGTGCGGTGGAAATTCGCGAATGAGCGGCTCGGGGTCGGCCCACGCTGCCCCTGATAGCGAGACCCGTACTTCTCCGATCCATACGGATGCTCGGCAGGGGATGACAGCCGGAACAAACACAACTGTCCGATCTTCATCCCCGGGTACAGCGTGATCGGAAGGGTCGCCACGTTCGACAGCTCGAGCGTCACATGACCGGAGAAACCCGGGTCGATGAATCCCGCCGTCGAGTGAGTGAGCAAACCCAAGCGCCCCAAGGATGACTTTCCTTCGAGGCGTCCGGCGACATCATCGGGAAGCGTCACCACCTCGAAAGTAGACCCGAGCACGAACTCGCCGGGGTGCAAAATGAACGGCTCATCACCTTCGGGCTCGATCAACCGGGTCAGGTCTGGCTGCTCGACGCTCGGATCAATGTGCGGGTACTTGTGATTTTCAAAGACTCGGAACCAGCGGTCCAGCCGCACATCGATGCTGGAGGGCTGGATCATCCCCTCGTCGTAGGGGTCGATCTGCACCCTGTCGGCCGCGACCTCTGCCTTGATGTCCCGATCACTCAGAAGCACGGGGGCGAGGCTACTCGCCCTGGGAGCGACGGGGACAATCAGTCTCCGTCAGCGAACACTGATGGGTCGTCGGGCACATCGGCCGCATGCTCAGTCAGTGCTTCGATGGGAACGGCGGACAACGCTGCCTCGTTCGTTGCCTTGAGAACAACCGGAGCGGCTACCCCGTCGTGGTACGCCTGCAGCCACCGACCCGCACAGACTCCCCAGCGATCACCTGGCTTGAGCCCGGGGAATCCGAATTGGGGATGCGGCGTCGAGAGATCGTTCCCGATGGACCTCTGATGCTCGAGGAACTCTGCGGTCACCACCGCGCACACCGTGTGAGACCCAATGTCCTCGGGACCGGTATTGGTGAAACCGTCCCGGTAGAAGCCCGTCAACGGCTCGAGGCTGCACACCTCCAGCGGCTCTCCGAACACATTGTTTTGGTCCGTGTTCTGGACCGTGTTTTCATTCACGTCGCTAGCGTATGGGCGGAACCTGGTAAGCGCTACGCGCGTCGAACCAATCGTGAAGCACCTAGTCCGACGAGTTTCCACGCTCACCCTCGCGCCGATCATCACCGGCCTCATCACCGCTCTCGTCGGTGTGGGTCTAGCACACGCCGCCTCGAGCCCACTTCTGGACGCCAAGGAACTCCGCAGTGACGTGTCGGCTCTGACAGATGACTACGTCGACCGCTACCAGGATCGACTCACACCCGAACAGCAGCGCCAATTGACCCAGGCTGCTCGTCAAGCTCGACGCGAGATGACCACGCTCGTTCGTGCCATCAAGAAGGCTGAGCGGAGGGATACTCCCGCCGCTTGGAAGGTCGCCTATCGACAACATCAGCGAGCAGCCGCGATGGTCGATGGGCGCTTCGACGACGTTCGCGCCGCGTTGGAGTCGGAGTTGACGTTCGTCGAGAGGCTGTCGGCTTTCTCCGACTACTCGAGTTCGATGCGTGACTTCCAATCACTGGGAGTAGAACTCGCGAGCCGTGCCGCCAAGTAGACTCGGGCACCCCACGCGGGTGTAGTTCAATGGCAGAACATCAGCTTCCCAAGCTGACAGTGCGGGTTCGATTCCCGTCACCCGCTCCATGATTCGCACGGGCCGCGATTCACAGCCAACGGCCGACTGCGTAGCCGATCGCTACTGGGGTAAGCGTCGAAACAACGGTCGAGGTACCGCCTTCACGGCGGTCATCAGGAATCGCAATGGGCCGGGTACGTAGATGACGCTTTTGCCTTTGCGGAGCGCCTGCACGATCGCTGAGCCGACTACCTCGGGATCGGTCGTCATCGGCGCCTCGGGCAAGCCATCACTCATTCGGGTGCGCACCATGCCGGGGCGCACGATCAACACGGACGCCCCCGAGCCCACCAGGGCGTCGCCAAGACCCTGAGCGAAAGCATCCAAACCGGCTTTCGTCGACCCGTAGACGTAGTTCGACCGGCGCGCGCGGTCCCCCGCCACACTCGACAGCACCACGAGTTTTCCGTGGCCTTGCCGGCGCAACCGCTGGGCGACATTCAGTCCCACGCTCACCGCGCCCGTGTAGTTGACCGTGGCAACCTCCACGGCTTTCGTCGGATCGGCTTCCGCTTCCGCTTGATCTCCCAGGACGCCGAAACACAACAGCACGATGTCAACATCCCCGTCATCGAAAACGCCATCAACGAACGCGCCATGGCTGCCAGTGTCAGCCGCGTCGAACAGGGTGGTTTCCACCGAGGGAATTCCCAAGGCACCCAGGTGCGCGGCCGCGCGATCGATTTCTGCCGATGGACGCCCCGCCAACACCACTCGACGAAGCCGGGTCCGCGGCAAGGCTTCCACCGTCGCGAGCGCGATTTCACTCGACCCGCCGAGCACGAGCACCGACTGGGGCTCACCAACAGCATCGATCACAGGGACAACCTTCTTCCCAAGTCGGACGTGAACACTCCCCGCGGGTCCATCTGATCGCGGACACTGTGCCACTCGGCTAGTCGTGGATAGGTACGTGCCACCATCGACGGCGACTGACGGGAATCTTTTGCGAAATACAACCGTCCGCCTGCTTCGGCGACAAGTTCATCGAGTTCATCGAGGATCGGAGCCAAGGCTTCATTGCCCGCCGGAACATCTGCCGCCAGCGTCCATCCCGCGTGAGGGAAGGACAGGGGAGCGGGGTTGGCAGGCCCGAATCGCTTCAGAACCGTCAGGAAGCTGGGAGCACCAGCATCTCGAAGTCGAGACAACGTTCGTTCGACGATCCATCCCGCCTCGTCGGGAACAACAAACTGATACTGCAAGAAGCCCTGTGGTCCGTAGACCCGATTCCAATCGCGCACCCCATCGAGTGGGTGGAAGAAACCCGGAATCGAATGGATCTCATTCGATCGGCTCTTCGGGTGTTTGCGGAACCACGCCTCGTTGAACGCACGCACGGACGCAGAGTTCAACAAGCCGTTCGGGATGAAAGCAGGAGCACTCGGCAAGGCCGGTGTCGCGTACGCGAGAGGAGCATCCACCTGCTTACGGGTCAGCTGCTCACGGCGAGCGTGATCACCTCTGGTGAGCACACCCCGACCCGACGGTGCGACGCTGTCGATCCACGCGACCGAATACCGGTAGTCGTCATCGCCCTCGATCATGCGGGCCATCACGTCGTCGAGGTCATGGCACCGCACAGTGTCCACACTCATGCTCGACGTCTCAATGGCGAGCAGACGGAACGTCGCTTCGACGATCACTCCTGTCAGACCCATTCCACCGACGGTGGCCCAGAACATGTCCTTGGTCGTCGAGTCTGTGGGGGACAGAACCAACTCGTGGCCCGTCCCGTCGACAACAAGCATCGAGACAACGTGACTTCCGAAACTACCTTCGACGTGGTGGTTCTTGCCGTGAATGTCGGCCGCTATTGCCCCACCAACCGTGACGAATCGAGTGCCCGCCGTGACGGGGACGAAGAAACCGGCCGGCACGATCGCTCGCAAGATTTCGTCGATACTCGCGCCGGCATCTGCCGTCACAGTGCCGCTATCGATATCAAGCTCGAACCTATGCAAGCCCGTCATGTCGAAAACCGTGGCCCCACCGCTTTGTGCCGCGTCGCCGTAACTGCGCCCGAGGCCTCGCGCGAGGACGCCCCGAGGACCCGCTTCTTGGATGGCCTCAGCCACCTCGTCGTACGTGGATGGAGACCGGACAGTTGCTCGAGACGGGGCGGTGCGGCCCCAGCCGGTGAGCAGACGATCATTGTCGGTGGCCATCAGAGGTGATTCCGCGGTCATGCGCCCACCGCTCCGAGTCCGAACAAGATCAGCCAGACACCACCGAGGACTACCAACACGCGGTCGCCCAGGGCAGCTGTCTCCGGCGCTTCGGCCACTCCACGATCCACCGTAATCGCGTACCGAAGGATGGCCAGCACGAAGGGCAGAACACTCCACGCCGCCCACGGGAAACTCGACGGCGTCTGGGCGACGTCGAACGCCCACAAGCAATACGCCGTGATGGTGACCGCGGCGGCCACCCCCCACACGAATCGAAGGTAACCGAGCGTGTAGCCACGCAATGACGCCCGCACCACTCCTGATTGTTCGGAGCTCCCACCGTCGCGAACAAGTCGATCAAGCTCCCCGTACCGCTTACCGGCTGCCATGAATAGCGAGCCGAAGCCGGCGACGATCAAGAACCACTCGGAGATCGGCAGCCCCGACGCCACGCCGCCAGCGATCGCCCGCAGAAGAAAACCCATGGCCAGAAGGACCAACTCGATCACGGGTTCGTTCTTCAAAAACAGCGAATACGCACCGGTGAAGACAGCGTAGGCGACGAGCACTCCACCGAGCGCAGGTGAGATGGTGAATGCGAGCGCCAGGGCTAGCACCGCCAGAACAGCCGCGACGATCAGTGCCTTCGTGGTCGAAACTTCTCCCGCAGCGATCGGTCGGCTGCACTTGACGGGGTGCGCACGATCTGATTCAACATCGCGCACGTCATTCACTAGATAGGTCGCGCTCGAGATCAAGCAGAACGCAACGAAGGCCCCAACGCTGGGCAAAAAGACATCGGCATTCAATAGCTCACCCGCTGCGAGTGGGGCGGCGAACACGAGGACGTTCTTGGTCCATTGACGTGGGCGCATGGCGGCCACGATCGCGCGTACTGCAGATCGCTCGTTCGTTGGTTGCTCGGCTGGCGCCGGGGGAGTACTCGTCATGTGAGGATCACTTCGCGCTCAGCATGACGCCCGGGTTCGGAATCTCCCACGATTCGTGCGACTTGGGGAACGACGAAGAGCCAGGTGATCACATGCATGACCGACAGCCAGATCTTGGTCGACAGGTCTGTTGCCCCGGGCGGAAGAAGGAGAAGGGAGAGCGACGCCACGGCCAACGTCGTTCCCGCCCAGAAAACAATGCGTCCGGCAGCCCGACGCCCCCGCAACAACAACGCGGCGATAGCGCCGATGACACCGGCAAGCACGGGAATGATGAGGACAAGGAACCACGGCACAACTGCCACACCATCCATGGTGTCGATCTCCATGGGGGCGCCGAACAGCCGTGCAATGCCATACAGCACCAGGCAGACCAGTCCCGCCNATCCACCCGTCACCAGGCCTGCGTAGGCCATGGTTCGAACACCGGGGCGAGCTGACGTGGGGGGTGGGATGGGGGTTACGGAGTCCGACCATCCACTCATGGACCCCATTGTGGCGGGAAGCGGCCTGAGCGGGAATCTCACCCCGCGCGATTACCCGCTTGCTCTTGCAATCGCCGGCAATCGGGTGCATGATTAAGTTACTGACGGGTAACTTACGGGCCCAGGGAAACGCACCTGGAGTCCAGAGAGTTAGGGGAGCGACATGTCGCACTACAAGAGCAACGTCCGGGACTTGGAATTCAACCTCTTCGAGGTCTTCGGTGCAGGCGAGCGCATGGGCACAGGTCCGTTCGCTGAGATGGATGCCGACACGGCCAAAGAGATCCTTCACGAGGTCGACCGGCTCGCTGTTGGGCCCCTGGCGGAAACATTCGCCGAGGCTGACCGCACGCCCCCCGTCTACGACCCGCAGGCTAAGACCGTCACCATGCCCGAAGGTTTCAAGAAGTCGTTCCGCGCCCTCATGGACTCCGAGTGGTGGCGGCTCGACCTCCCCGAGCACCTCGGTGGCAGCGGCGCACCGCCATCTCTTCGATGGGCCTCGAGTGAGCTCCTGCTCGGCGCCAACCCCGCTGCTTTCCTCTACATGTCCGGCCCCGGTTTCGCCGCCATCATTGACGCCATGGGAACCGATTCGCAGAAAGAACTCGCTCGACTGATGATCGACAACGAGTGGGGAGCCACGATGGTGCTCACCGAGCCCGATGCTGGCTCCGACGTCGGCGCCGGCCGCGCGAAGGCTTTCGACAACGGCGACGGAACGTGGAACATCGAGGGGACCAAGCGGTTCATCACTTCCGGCGAACACGACATGACCGACAACATCGTGCACATGGTGCTCGCGCGCCCCGAAGGTGCCGGCCCCGGCACTAAGGGACTCAGTTTGTTCATCGTTCCCAAATTCCATGTCGATCTGACCACCGGCGAGACCGGTGAGCGAAACGGTGTTTACGCCACGAACGTCGAGAAGAAGATGGGCCTCAAGGCGTCCTCGACATGCGAGTTAACATTCGGCGAGAAAGAGCCCGCCGTAGGTACGTTGCTCGGCGAAGCCCACCACGGCATAGCTCAAATGTTCAAAGTCATTGAATACGCACGGATGATGGTGGGCACGAAGGCGATCGCGACGCTCTCGACCGGCTACCTCAACGCACTCGACTACGCCAAGACCCGCGTCCAGGGTGCAGACCTCACGCAGATGATGGACAAGTCTTCACCGCGCGTGACCATCACCCACCACCCAGACGTACGCCGTTCGCTCATGCTGCAAAAGTCGTACGCAGAAGGGTTGCGCGCGCTCGTCGCTTACACCGCCTACTGGCAGGACCTCGTCGTTATGGCTCAAGCCGGAGACACAAACGTCGACCTCGACATGGCCGAAGGGATGAATAACCTTCTCCTGCCGATAATCAAGGGCGTAGGCTCGGAGCGCAGTTACGAGATGCTGGCGGAGTCTTTGCAGACCTTCGGAGGCTCCGGCTTCCTGCAGGACTACCCGCTCGAGCAGTACATCCGCGACGCGAAGATTGACACGCTCTATGAAGGCACCACCGCCATTCAGGGCCTAGACTTCTTCTTCCGCAAGATGGTCCGCGACCAGTTCAAGTCGATCTTCCACCTCGCTGCCCAAGTCACCGAGACGGTGAAGGGTGATGAGGGCAAGGGTGCATTTGCACGGGAGCGGGAACTTCTGGGCGTCGCTTTGGAAGATGTTCAAGCGGTCGGTGGTCGGCTCGGTGACTGGGCCATGGCGTCACAGCAGAACCCCGAGGAGATCTACAAAGTCGGTCTCAACACCACGCGTCTCCTCATGATGAGTGGCGACCTCCTGATCGGGTGGCTTCTGCTTCGCCAAGCAGAGGTCGCGACTGCCGCGCTCGATGCGGGCGCAGCGGACCGTGACAAGGCGTTCTACGAGGGCAAGATCGAGACAGCCAAGTGGTTCGCTCGCAACCGTCTTCCCCTGCTGACCGCCGAGCGAGTCATCGCCGAAGCCACCGACGACGACATCATGCGACTTCCGGAAGAGGCCTTCTAGATTTCTCCTGCGACGCGGATGACGAGGACCCTGCGCGCACCTGACAAAATTCGGTTGTGATGCCAGGGGCAGTGCACCAGGTCCACGCCTTCGTTGTGCCTGCCGCCACCGCGAATCAGGAAATCAGCACGATCTTCCTCGAGTTCGGTTTGCTCATTCTCGGATTGGGGATCATCGCTCGGCTCGCTCGGCGCTGGGAGATATCGGCCGTTCCGTTCTACCTGCTCGCCGGACTTCTCTTCGGTGAAGGCGGCCTGTCCGTGGTGGACTCCAGCGACGCACTCGTACCTACGTTGGCAGAACTCGGCGTCATCTTGCTGCTTCTTCTTCTCGGGCTCGAGTACTCAGGAGACGAACTCGTGCAAACGGCTCAACGCCAATCCCGGTCCGGGGTCATCGATCTCATCGCCAACTCCGTACCGGGGGCACTCGTCGGTTTCGCCTTCGGGTGGGGCGTTCCCGGTGCGTTGGCCCTCGCCGGCGTCACCTACATCTCCTCGTCCGGCATCGTCGCCCAGGTCATCCGAGATCTCCGTTGGCGACGCAACCCCGAAACCAAACCTGTCGTGTCCGTTCTGGTCCTCGAGGACCTGGTCATGGCCCCCTACCTACCGATTCTCACGGTCGTTCTCACAGGAACCGGTTTAGTCACCGGGTTGATCAGTGTCTCGGTGGCGCTCATCGTCGTTGCGGTCGTCATCGTCATCACGCTGAAGGGTGACACGAGCTTCAAGCGACTCTTCAACGCCAGCGAGCCGGTCGGTTTGCTCTTGATTGTCTTCGGGGCAGCCGTTGCTGCTGCGGGGCTGGCGGGACTTGTCCAATTCTCACCCGCCGTCGCTGCCTTCCTCGTCGGACTACTGCTCACCGGCGAACTCGCGGAAGTCGCCCGCCGTCGCCTTGATCCTCTTCGTGAACTTCTCGCCGCCATCTTCTTCGTCTACTTCGGCTTGTCGACTGACATCAGCAACCTTCCCGCCGTGCTGCTTCCTGCAGCCGGGCTGGCCCTCCTTACGATCGGCACCAAGTTCGTCACAGGTTGGTTCGCCGCCGCGACCGTTGAGGGCGGGACCATCTCCCGACTGCGAGCCGGCGCACTCTTGAGTGCGCGTGGCGAATTCAGCGTCATCATCGCGGGCCTGGTCGCCGTGAGCGGCATCCTTCCGCCGACTTTTCAAGCGTTTGTCGCGGCCTACGTGCTCATTACCGCGTTCGCTGCACCCTTCCTTGCACGCTGGGCGGAGCCCATCGGTTGGTGGTGGGAGCAACGGCCCGGACGCGTACGCTCGTAGATGTGCACCGGAATATTGCTCTCGCCGTGACGACGGCGACGGTTTGCGTGCTCTCAGTAGCAATAGCGCCCACCGCTTTCGCGCACGCTGATCTGCAGTTCAGCACACCCGAAGATGGTGAATCGCTTGAGATCGCCCCCGAGGAAGTCCGACTGACGTTCAGCGAGGAGCTGTTCGAAGAACTCGTGGAGATTTCGATCCTCGATGCCGCCGGAGACCTCTATTCCACGATCGAGGTCGAGCAAACACCACCGCCGGGAACAGACGTGATATTTCCGTGGCCAACACAAGCGCCACCCGACGAGTATTCGATCGCCTACCGGGTCGTCTCAGCCGACGGTCATCCCGTCACGGGGACCATTTCGTTCTCCTACGCAGCTACCGCGCCGGAGCCGAGCCCCTCTGACACCGCGCCGGAGCCGACTCCGTCCGACAGCACGCCGTCTGCGGAGTCATCAACCGCTGCGTCGTCACCCACCGCGTCCGCTCCTTCTCCATCCTCTGCTGCCGAATCCTCGACATCGTCGAGCACCGATTCATCGTCTGGCACGCCCCTCGTGGTGCTAGGTGTTGTGCTGCTTCTCGGCGTTATCGCTACCTCGGCGATCATTGCTCGTGCACGGCAACGAAACTAGGTCGCGATGACCACAACCACCGAAACACCCACCGGCTTTTCCGTACGGCGTTCGCGTATCGCGTCGGTGTCGGTCGGTCTCATCGCCGTTGCACTGGTTGCGGCCGCATTCGGGCTCGTTCTCGCCGGTGGCACCTACGAAGCGCTCCCCGGTATCGCTGATCCCGGGCCACTGGTTACCTGGGGGGCACCCGCGCTGCGCGTTCTCACCGATCTCGCCGCTATCGCGACTGTCGGACTCCTCCTGTCCGCGACGATTCTCGCCCCATCCGGGAAGGATGGAACGTTGTCGCGGACTGGCCGACAGGACGCGGTCCGTGCAGTGTGGGCGGCCGGGGTCTGGGCGCTACTGGCGGCCGTCCAGTTGTTCTTTCTACTGGCGCTGGTGCTTGGCGTTCCACTCATGGACGCATTCACGCCCGCCGTCGTATCGACGTACGCAAACGAAATCGACAGCACCCGGGCACTTCTGGTCATGTCGATTCTTGCCCTTGTGGTCGCGGTCGGCGCCGTGACCTCGGCCACCACCGGTGCCAGCGGATCATGGCTGGCGGTCGCGGTGGCGGCCGCCGCACTTCCCGGCCTCGCGGGGCACAGTTCATCACTAGGAGACCACGAGCTCGCCATTACGGCGAATGTCACGCACATGGTGTCGGCGGTGCTATGGGTCGGGGGATTGCTCGCGTTGACTCTGCATGGCTTCAAACGCGATCTTCCTATGGCGCGTGCCATCCAACGTTTCTCAGCAATCGCCATCACAGCCGTCGTTCTCCTCGCGGTCAGCGGTCTGGCGAACTCCTACACCCGACTCGATGGGCTCAACCAGTTCTTCACCACCGGATACGGCAATGTGATTCTCCTCAAAATCGGACTCATCGTGGGGCTGGCATTTCTCGGTCTCCGGATGAGGCGTCGGATTCTGCCCACCGTGGATACCGCCTCCCGTACCCGAGCCTTCGTCCGGATCGCGGTCTCGGAGTTGGTCATCATGGCCACCGCGATCGGATTGGGAGTCTCGCTCGCATCGAGTCCTTACCCGCGGGAGGAGGAGATCCTTCCGTCGTACGGGGAATCACTTCTCGGCTTCGCGTATCCACCACCACCCACCATCGAGTCGGTAGCCCTGGGCTTCCGTGTTGATCCACTCTTCTTCACCGCAAGCCTCGTCGCCGCGGCGCTCTACGTGATCGGATTCCTTCGCATCCGAAAAGCCGGCATTCACTGGCCGGTCATGCGGCTCGTGTCCTGGCTCGGTGGTATTTCCGTCGTTATCTGGTGCACCAATGCCGGCATAGCCACCTACGCCCAAGTAAGCGTCGGCCTGCACATGACCCAGCACATGGTGCTGACGATGCTGGGCCCGATTCTCCTGGTTTTGGGTGCTCCGGCCACCCTCGCGTTACGGGCGTTGAAACCGTCCACCAACGGCGAGCGCGGGCCTCGCGAATGGCTGGTGTGGTTCCTGCACAGTCCCATCACCAGAGTCTTAACCAATCCGTTCTACGTGTTCATCGTCTACGTGATCGGGCTATACGGGCTGTATATGACGCCGCTGTTCGGCTGGTTGATGGGCTCGCACGTGGGGCACGTAGTGATGCAGACCCACTTCATCATCTCCGGCTACCTCTTCTACTGGGTGCTCATCGGAATCGATCCGCGGCCACGACCGCTGCCGTACTGGGGTCGCCTGCTTTTGCTGTTGCTCGCGCTCGCCGTGCACGGGTTCTTCGCTGTCGCCTTCATGATGGGCACAACACCGATGGCGGTCGAGTGGTACGGAGTGGTGCGGCCCGACTGGATCACCGATCCGCTGCGAGACACACTCCTCGGCGGGCAGGTCACTTGGGGTTTGTCCGAGATTCCCAGTCTGATCGTGCTCATTGCGATAGCGGTGCAATGGTCACGCAGTGACGAGCGCGAAGCCAAACGCAAGGATCGACAGGCGGAGCGAGACGGCGATGCCGAACTCGACGCGTACAACGCCTATCTCGCATCACTCAATTCACGTTCTCGCTAGCGCTACCGATCACGGCCACTTCGCCTGGAAGGGTCCGGTCTCGTCCAACGCGTATCCGGTGTGTAGTCGAACCCACGGATACGCGGTGGTGTCAACCTGCATGCTTGCGCCGTTGGCCTTCCACGCCCCGGCCCACCATGCCAGAGCAACCTGCTGCAGGGCGTACTCCTCCTTGCCGCGGCGATACGACTCCTCCTTCTGACCGGCGGCGTAGATTCGCCCAGATCTGAAGCGCATTTGCAACGCGCGAGTGTCGTACGCGTGAGCCGCCAGGAATGCCCCCGCATTGGTGTCTGGTGCGGCGTACAGATTGGCGAAGGCATCGACCCCGACGAAAGTCGCCGGACGACGAATGCCCCAACTCACACCCATGGGGTANTAGATCTGTCCACCTGGCGCNTANACCGTCCCACCCGGAGCCGCGTACGGCGGGCTGGCGAACTCCACGACAGCCAACGCCCGGTAGACGATGTCGGCATTCACGAACAAGGCTTCGGGTACGGATTGGCGTCCGGCGCGAAGCAGCGTGGCCGCCCACCATAGGTGCTGAACGTTCTGCGTGTAGTCAGGATTCACGATTCCGTGATTCGTCACCGTTCCGTCTTCGTTCGCATTCGTGCCGGGCAGGCGGACACTCACGCTGATGCCATTGACGGACGTGTTGTCTCGCAGATTACTGGGCCGCGCAAACGAGGCAATCGCCATAGCGATCATGGAGTCACGCCACTTTGCTTCCTTGTCGTGGTCGGGGAACATAGCGAAGGCGAGGGCGGGCGACAGCAGGTCCCACGACACTTCATCGGACATGGAGTTTCCCGGCGTGAGTTCGGCGCCGAGCCGATTACGGAAGTACCGCGGACCCCGCTGGGCCGCGTACTCAGCTTCGCTGTTCACCATCGCCGCAACGTACGAGCGCTCCTGCACAGTCAACTCGTTCCACAGCATCCACCCGGCTTGACCGGCGACCACGGCCCACAGTGAGCTCTGCCAACCATTCCCCCATCCACCCGGGGAAATTGATCCGTGGGCACAGGAAATCGATCGGATATGCCACCGGGCGTAGTCCAGAAGCATGTCGCGCGTGATGCGGTTGTCCTTGATGTAGCTGCTCGTGCTGTACAAGATCGCGGCACTGAGCGCCGCGTTTGCCGATCGACGGATCGCTTCTTCCGTGGACGGCTCGCTGCTCAAGGGGTCGTAGTACGGCATCATCGTGCGGGTTTGCAAACGATCGGTCAGGTCGGTGACCATGACCCCGCGCATACCGTCGCGCAGGGTTGCATTGATTTCTTGATATCCCGGAATCAGGCGAGTTCCCCGGGGGAGCAATGGCGGTCGAACCTTCCGCTGTTCGACTTTGCCNAACCTTTCTGAAGCCGCGGTCGCTGTCGGGCAGGCACCCGGCGAACTCGACTGGAGTCCGACCAGGGGTGATTCCCCTTCTTCGACTCGAAACACGATCTGGCTGACGTCGTCGGTCTTGGTGACGCTTCGAGCGAGAATCCATCGTTGGTTGTCCCGGACAACACCCGGACCGTCTTTTCCATCCGCGTCCCAATCACCCGCGATGGGGATATCACCGGCCGCACCGAACTCGAAGGACCGCGTGCCTTCACCGTTAGGGCGCGGGACTATCCACGTGCGCCCCCGCACCACACCGGGATCGTCGACACCGTCACCGTTCCAGTCACCTACAACCGGTATGTCCCCCGTGTCACCGAACACGAAGGTCTCCTGCTGACCAGTCGAGTCCCGCCAGTTCCATACGCCGTCGCGAAACGTTGCGATGTCAGCCTTCCCGTCACCGTCACGATGGCCGGTGAGTGGAATGTCTCCATCGGAGCCGAAGGAAGCGAACCCCTCCCACGACGCGGACCCCACCGCGGCGTTCGTCACCAGCCAGTCACCACCAGTGAACACGCCCGGCGTGGCGACACCGTCGCCGTTCCAATCCGCCATGAGCGGGACACCTTGAGTGACCGGCATCTTCACGCGCGTTCGCGAGTTGCCCGTTCGACTTCTGCTGATGCTGATCCATAGACCGGCCGTGGGGCTTCCGAGCGCGGGAATGGCTCGAGGCTCCTCGACGCCGATCAGAGCTCGGCCCGGGGTGGGAAGATCGGGCAACGGTGGCGCTTTCGCGATCTTGTCCGGCGCGGCCGCCACCGGACTCACGACACCGGCAAGCATCAGGGCAGCAGCCATGGCTGGTGCCCCGCGAAGGATCCGGGGTGGAATCACGCTCAAGCTCGCTGACACTCGTGATGGATTCGTGCAGGACTCCTTCCATGGTACGTCTGAGAACCCACTTCATCGCATGAGCGGGGACGACGTATGTCGAGCGACGATTTGCTTTCAGCGCCGAGTTCGTATACCCTGGGGGGTATGCAGAAATCACACCTCCACGCATCCTTCCCCCTCGCCGGTGCTGCCGCCCTGGCTTTGACCCTGGCGGTCTCCGGCTGCTCGTCCGATTCCGCGTCGGACTCCGCTTCGGAATCTGTCCTTCAAACAGCGGATGGCACCGTGACGCCACCCGAGGCGCCGGTGCGTGTCGACGTCACCGACTTCGCCGATGTCATCGCCTCACCAGACGTCACCATCGTGGACGTGCGCACCCCCGAAGAATTCGCCCAAGGACACATCGAGGGGGCGGTCAACATTCCTGTGGAGTACGCCGACTTCACTGATCAGGTCAGCCAACTCGACGCCGATGGCACCTACGCCGTCTACTGCCGCAGCGGCAATCGCTCACAAACCGCTGTTGATCAGATGTCCGGAGTGGGGATCAACGGAATCTACGAACTCGAAAGCGGCACCAACGGATGGGCTGCGGCGGGACAACCACTGGTCCAGTAGCTACCCTGGTCACGTGCGCCCTTCCCTTATCGCGCTCGTCGCCGCCTTCTCGTTCGCTGCCGTTCCGTCAGCACACGCAACACCTGTACCTGATACCCGAGTCGGGGACTCCCGACAAGTGGTCGTCGTCGAGGCGCCGCGCTGGTCGTCAACCGAAGGCACGCTGACCGCGTTCGAAAAGCGGCGCGGAGGGTGGACGATCACCCAACCCACCGTGCGAGCACAACTCGGGTACGGGGGCCTGGTGCGCGGAGATAAGCGACGCCAAGGCACCGGAACGGTGCCCACCGGCGTCTTCGACATCCTTCGGGGCTTCGGTCGCAAAGCCGATCCAGGCACGTCGCTGACATACGTCCAGGTGGATCGCAACGACGCGTGGACGTACAACCCCCGCGTCCCCAGCACCTACAACGTTTTCCAAACCGTCGATCGATCGTGGAATTCCTACGGCGGGTATGTCGAGAAGTTGTGGGACATGGGCTACCAATACGACTACGTCGCCATCTTGGACTACAACCTTCCCCAAGGCCCCATCACCACAGGCGCGAAGGGAGTGCGCCGGAACTCGACACCGCCCGACACCTCACGCGGCGGCGGGATCTTCCTTCACGTAGACAACGGAAACAAGACCGCCGGCTGCATCGCCGTGAAGAAGAAGGTCATGCGGAACCTGATGAAGTGGCTGGATCCAAAAAAAGATCCGGTCATCGTAATTCGGGTGACCTAGAACGGCACTATGTCGCCCAGCGCGGGGAACTCACCGCGCCATTGCGCTACAGCCTCGGGTGCCACCGTGGCTGACAAGACGGTTTCCTCTGTCGACGCCCGCGAGACGACGTCTCCGATCGGGTCAATGACGGCACTGTGTCCCCCGAGGTAAACGCCGCGCTGGAGACCGACTTGATTGCACGCGATAACCCACGCTTGATCTTCGATCGCTCGGGCGCGCACCAGGACGTCCCACGCGTGAATACGCGCGGACGGCCAACCGGACGTGATCAGAAACGCCAAAGCACCCTGGCGTGTGAGCTCCCGAAACTGCTCGGGAAAACGCAGGTCGTAGCAGGTCGCCAGCCCCGTTGCACCCAACGGTGTGTTCACCACGACAAGTTCTGGGCCGGCCGACATCAGATCGGCTTCCCCGCCGTAACCAAACACGTGGATCTTGCGGTAGACCGCCTCCAATGAACCGTCCGGACCGAACAGCACGCTGGTATTGAAGAAGTGACCGTCGTGAGCGCGTTCGGTGAAGGACCCACCGTGCAGCCATGTGGAGTGTCGTTGGGCGATCCCCGCCATGCGAGAGACGAGGTCGCCGTCCAAAGGCTGGGCATGATGTCGGGCGCTTGCGAGGTCGAATGCTCCGGTATTCCACAGTTCCGGAAGGACAACGAAGTCCGCTTCACCGATCACACGGTCCGTTTCGCCGAGAACTCGGTCGATCCGGTCGTCGACGCTTTCGGTGTCGTTGCACTCGACCTGGATCAGCGCAACCCGCACTCCAGCGTCGCTCACACGTCCACGCTACTCGGGAATGCGCAGGTCGTGAACCACGATCGAGCTGGTTTTTGACCCGGATCAGGCAAACACAATTAATGACACTCAACCTCGCCCTACCCTGGCGCTATGAGCGATGCTCTTTTCGACAACTGGGATCAGGCAATAGAAAACTTCGCGGCCTTCGTGTCGACGGTCAATGACTGGGAGATCGCCTCACCCTGCCCGGGCTGGTCGGTGTCCGATCTTGTCGCCCACATCATCGATTTTGAATCCCAACTCGCTGGGGATCCGCAGCCAGAACACACGCCCGATTGGTCGTCTCTGTCGCACGTGTCTTCCGACTTCGGGCGATTTACCGAGATCGGAGTCGACATTCGGCGNGGCAGATCTCACGAGAGTTTGCTGGAAGAACTCACTGACTGTCACACCCGCGCTCGCGAACGACTTAGCTCACTTCCCTCCGATGCCTCCCTTCCCTGGCTTCGCGGAGACACCCCTCTCCCGCGGCTCCTCGGTATGCGCACGTTCGACGTCTGGGTGCACGAGCAGGACATCCGGATGGCCGTTGAACAGCCGGGAAACATGACGGGCCCGGGAGCGCGTGAGGCACTGAAGAGCCTCACATCTGCTTTGCCGAAGATCTGGGCTAAGAACGCTGGTGCCCCTGCCGGTGCCGTCCTCGAGGTAGCCATTACCGAGCCAGGGTTAAGCGCCGACCTCTTTGTCACCGTTGGTGAAGACGGGAAGGCAACCTTCACCGACGCTGGTGAGCCAGTGGCGTCCCTCTCGATGCCGTGGATGACATTCGTCGCACTGGCCTGCGGTCGTTCTCCTGACGTAGATCTTTCGTCGTCCGTCCACCTCAGTGGCGATCACGCACTCGCGTCGACCGTGCTTGGCTCCTTGGCTGTCACCCCGTAGCGCGTGACCTGGCCGTGCGTACCTGCGCGAAAAGCGTGGGAGCGCCACCCATTCGGCGGGCGGTGGTAGTTCTGGAACAGTGTGCCCGTGGTCGACCCGTCGCAACCCGATGGTCGCGACAGTCGTGACGTCCGCGGTGTTCAGTCGGCGACGGCCGCCGCCATCGCTCCACGTTTGGTTTCCGTCTGGGTGATCTGGGGTTCCACCTATCTAGGTCTCGCTGTCCTGGTCCAGACCCTCCCGCCTCTTCTCACCAACGGCATCCGCTTCCTGATCGCCGCCGGAATTCTCGGCCTCGGCCTGATCGTGTTCCGCGGTGTGAGAACTCTGGCCGTCACCGCTCGTCAACTCCGTAGCGCCGCCACGATGGGTGTCGCTCTTCTCGGCGTTGGCATCGGCACGGTCTCTATGGCGGAACGCTTCGTTCCCTCGGGAATCACGGCGCTCTTGGTTTCCGTCATGCCGCTGTGGATCATCATTTTCCGACTCCGTGCAGGCGATCGCCCCTCTCGCTGGACGTTGGCGGGTGTCGCCGTCGGCATGACGGGTTTGGCGGCGATGCTGCTGCCGGGTGGCACCGCCCCCGTCGACGGTGGTGACGGTGATGTCGTCCGGTGGAGTGTGGCGATCATCATCGGCAGTTTCATCTGGGCCTACTTTTCCTGGCGATCGTCAGGNTTCGATCTGCCTCGTGATCCACTGACAACGACGTTCTACGAGATGGTCGTCGCCGGCATCTTCTTGATCATCGTGGGTNTCATGACCGGCCAGCGCATCAATGTTTCTTCCGCGTCGACGGCATCCTGGGTTGCCCTGGGTTATCTCGTGATGGCGTCACTGATCGCCTATACCGCCTATGTGTGGTTGTTGGGCAACGCTCCGATGTCTTTGGTTGCGACCTACGCCTACGTCAACCCTGTCGTCGCCGTCTTTCTCGGGTGGCTGGTCGTAGGAGAGCCGATCACCCTCGACGTCCTTATCGGGGTGACGATCGTGGTAGGCGGTGTCGTGCTGGTTGTTTCCGGCGAACGACGACCGACACCCATTCAAGAACCGAGTTAGACCAGCGACCGGCCTACGTCGATGACGCGGTCGTTGGCCTCGTGTTCCGCAACACTGATGCGAACGCCCTCGTCGGGGAACGCCCGGATCGTGATTCCAGCCGCATCGCACGCCTGGGCGAATTCCTGCGTTCGGTCCCCGAGTCGAAGCCACACGAAGTTGGCGTGGCTTGGATGGATGTCCCAACCTTGGTCCGCGAGGGCTTGCCATACGCGGTCGCGTTCCTGGGAAAGGTGACGCACTCGTTCGAACAACTCGTCTTCGCACTCCAGCGCAGCGAGAGCGGCGTCTTCGGCGATGGAGGAAACTCCGAAGGGAAGCGCGGTCTTGCGCATACCTTCGGCGATGGGCTCGGGAGCTATTGCAAAACCCACACGAAGCCCGGCGAGTCCGTACGCCTTGGAGAACGTACGCATCACCACGACGTTGTTCCGCTCGTGGAAGAAATCCAGACCATCGGGGACATCGGTGTCACTAATGAACTCGCGGTAAGCCTCATCCAGCACCACGATCACATCGGATGGCACCGCGTCGATGAACTCGGTGAGCTCATCTCGACGCACCGCTTCACCTGTGGGGTTATTCGGGTTACACACGAAAACTATCCGCGTGGAGTCATCGATCGCCTCGAGCATCGACGGTAGGTCGTGCCGCTCGTCCGCCAGCAACGGCACCTGAATGCTGCGCGCACCCGTCATTTGCACCCAAATGGGGTACGCCTCGAAGCTCCGCCAGGGGTAGACCACACAGTCCCCTGGACCAGCCGCCGCCCAGATCAATTGGCCGACGACCGCGACGCTTCCAGTGCCCAGCGCAATCTGCTCCTGAGCCACATCGAAGCGACGAGCAAGCGCACCGGTGAGTCGTCTACTGAAGGGGTCGGGGTATCGGTGCACCGTGGCCGCCGCTTGTTCGATGGCACGACGAACCGCCTCCGGTGGCTCGAACGGTGTCTCGTTGCTGGAGATCTTGAACGTCTCGATATCCGTTCGAGGGGCCGGCATCTGCCCGGCCTTGTAGGCAGGCAGCGAGTCGATTTCTGGGCGCAGCCGTGGAGCGGTCACGGACCAAGACTACGGCGAGGACGCACCCCCTCGCCTTGCTCGCTCTGAGGCCGCTTACCTGGCAGCCTGACGGCATGGACCTGAACGCGCGATGGGCGTGACGGCGTTGTGGACCTGACATCGTTGTCCCTGCGCCGCAGACTCCTGTTCTTCCTCACGGCATCCAGCGGGCTACTCGTGATCATCGCCCTGGTCATCGGCGTTCAGTACCTCGTCAGCTACAACGGCGCCCGGAATCTGCAAGCGAAGTTGTCACCCGCGGCCGAACTGTCCGACAACCTGCTGCTGGCTCAATCGTCCGCATCGGGTGACCTCAGCGACTACGTTCTTACCGGACGGGAACGAGCCCTCGTTTCCTACGAGACCTCTATTGCGGAGGCACACTCGCTCATTCGCGCGCTCGAAGCAACCTTCGATGGCGACCCGCCCTTGCTCGGTCAGCTCGCCGGGGTGCGCGCCGCGCAAGAGGTCTGGTTGAACGACGACGCGACCCCGACCCTCGACGCCATGGACGAGGGTCGAACGTCGGCTGCCGCCCGTGCCACCAACAAACCCAAGGCATGGCGCTCCTACGACTCCATGATCGCCGCCACCGTTGACTTGAGGGATGAAGTGGAGGACCAGCGCAATGCCGCTCGAGCGACGGTGTCGGCGTTCGGCACTCAACTCGGAGTCTGGCTCTTCGTTCTCGCGGCGGTTGTCGCCCTCCTCGTTGCCTACTCGTCGGTGTCTTTGGATCAATGGGTCATCAAACCCTTGCGCTCCATCCGACGTGACCTGCACCGTTCTGTTCGCGTACCCCACACTCACCCGGTCGAGACGGTCGGACCACCGGAACTTCAAGCAGTGGCGGGTGATGCGGAGAATCTCCGGCGCACTCTGGTGGCTGAGATCGACGAGGCGACAGCTGCACGCGATGGGCTCATGCAGGATGCGCCGTTGGTCGCCGCCATGCAATCGATGATGAGCTCTCCCGTGCAGGGGTCGGTAGCGGGGTGTGAGGTGGCCGGAATCTCTGCCACCGCCGAGGGGGTTCTCTCCGGCGACTGGTGGGATGCGATTCCCCTGACCGACGACCGGCTGGCACTCGTGGTCGGAGATACGTCCGGTCATGGAACAGGAGCGGTGTTGACGGCCCTACGTACCAGGGATCTGCTGCGTGTGGCCCTGATCGAGGGACGCTCTCCCGGAACAGCCTTCGCGTTCGCGTTGGACGCCATGGCCTTCGATGAAAACTTTGTGACGGCTTTCGTTGCTGTGGTGGATTCGACAGCGCACACGATCACCTACGCCAACGCTGGCCATCACCCGCCGGTGGTGGTCACGATCGACAAAGACACCTACGTGTGTTCAGGGACGGGCCCCTTGGTGAGTTCCCTCGGTGGCTCCTGGGAGGAGCAGACGGTGCCTTTCGAGCCGGGGAGCCTCCTCATCGCCTTTACCGATGGCCTTGTCGAGAACCGCGCCCCCGACGGTGGTGATCTGAACGTGGACGATGTGAGTCGCATTGTGCGGGGGTTCGAGCGGCCGGTTCGCCTTGATTCCACAGAGGTCCTAAGCCGCGTGGTGTCCCATATTCGGGAGTACGCGGGGAATTGGGACACGGACGACGTCACCGCAGTCGTCATTGGTCATCCGCTCATGGCACTATGACGGCATGCGACGNAATCNTCCACGTACGTACCGCGCCCTTGTCTCCGCCCTGACCCTCGCCCTGGTGGCGGGACTGAGCCTCTCCCTTGCCGGACCGGCCCAGGCCAAGAAGCGGGGCTTGACCAACTTCGATTCACTGAAGGGCCAGATCATCCCCTCAGAGATGTTCGGACTTCACGTGAAGAACGAGCAGTACGGCGTGTGGCCGTCTATTCCTTTCGGCTCCCTTCGGTTGTGGGACAACGACGTCGCGTGGTCCAACATCGAGACCGCCCCCGGGGTCTATAACTGGACGAACCTCGATAACGCCATCAACAACGCTCGCGCGAAGGGCGTGACCGACATCATGTACGTGATCGCCGGTACACCTGCGTTCTACAGCGCGAGCACCTGTGTTGTTCCGGCTTGTCTGCCCACCAGCGGTGCCGCCGGCATGCCCACCGATCTTGGCGCATACGACAAATTCGTCTCTGCCGTCGTCAATCGCTATAAAGGACAGATCACGTCGTACCAACCCTGGAACGAGGCAAATCTGCTGACGTTCTTCGAGGGAACTCCCGCGCAGTTGGCCCTGTTGACCAAGCGGACTTACGACATCGTCAAGCAGGTCGACCCGAATGCGGCTGTCGTCGCGACGAGTGTCGGCACACGGCTCGGCGCCAAGAACAACAAGTTCTACAAGTGGTACGGACCGTTCCTCGATGCACTCGCCAACTACGGCTGGCCGATCGACGCATACGCCGTTCACACCTACCCCCACAGCTTGGGTACTCCGGTCGATCGGGGGATCTTGGGGGAGAAGTTCAACCGTCTGCTCAAGCAGAAGGGCGCTCCGGTCAAGCCCGTATGGGACACCGAGAACAACTTCGGCCTGAAGGGTCCGGGACCGCAAAATCCCGATGTCGACATCGAGGGTGCGAAGGCAGCCAACTGGACCGCGATCGCCTACCTCGACGCACTACGGCTGGGTATCTCCCGGGTGTACATGTACACGTGGGAGCCGCCGAACGATCTGTGGGGAATCCAGTACTACGACGGGAGCCCCGGAGCAACAGCCATGCAGACGATGCAGGAATGGATCGTCGGCACTCGGTACCGCAAGTGCAAGACCAACAAGAAGGGCACCAAGGTTCGGTGCAACTTCACCGGTAGCGAAGGCCTGTTCCAGATCGTCTACCCGACCAAGGGACGCAAGACCTTTAAGACCAGCAAGCGGTACAGCCAGGCGTGCGACCTTTTCGGAACCTGCTCGCCCATCAAGAATCGCAAGGTGCGTGTCGCTGGTCCGGTCCTGTTGAAGAGGTAGGCCGATGATCGCCTGCCCGGAGTGCGGCGAAGACGGTGATCTCCGTCGCGACGAGGCAGACATCGTGTGTGAGGGGTGCAGTCATCGCTGGTCCTCGGCCTCCGGGGTCTGTGCAAGCTGTGGTGGAACGGACCTGGTCAAACGCCCACGTCCGCTCACGCAGTTTTCTCGGGGAACGCAGTTGTCCATCGTTGGGTGGGTGGACGTCGACTGCTGTGTTGTCTGCGACGCCGACGCCCTCGACAAAGCGGTCGCTGCGGGTGGGCCACTGCCCGCCGGCTACATTCCGGCCGCCCGAGAACGCCGACCATCGGGTGCCGCTAGCTCAGATCAGTGACTGAAGGGTGTCACCTACATCACCGTCGATGCGGAGCGATGCGAGGTCGTCAGCCTTTGTCTCTCCGGAATTGATGATGGCGATGGGTTTTCCATCTTTGTGTGCGTGCATCGCGAACCGTCGACCTGAATAGACCGTCAGCGACGATCCAGCGACAAGCAGCGCGTCCGCAGAGTCCACCATCGCGTAGGCGTCCTGGACGCGCTTTACCGGCACGTTCTCTCCGAAATACACCACATCGGGTTTGAGGTCTCCTCCGCACTGTGTGCAGGAGACCATCACGAAATTGTCGAGGGCGTCCTCGGGAATATCCGTGTCACCATCAGGGTTGATTCGATCAGACGCGACCGTCAGCCACGGGTTCGCGTGCGTGAGGCGCTCGTGCACATCGTTGCGGTCCTCGAACGTCCGGCAGGTCAAACACACCACCCGGTCGAGTCGACCATGCAGGTCGATCACATTTCTGGAACCGGCTGCCTCGTGCAAGCCATCGACATTCTGCGTGATGACACCCGCGATGACACCCCGACGTTCGAGCTCAGACAGCGCCGTGTGGGCGGTGTTCGGTCGAGCTTGGCGAAAGCGTGTCCACCCGACATGACCACGGGCCCAGTAGCGCTTTCGCCCCTGCGCATCCTTGAGGAACTGCTGGTACGTCATGGGTGAGTGACCACGGGTGAAGGCACCGTTCGGACCTCGGTAGTCCGGAATACCAGAAGCGGTCGAGCATCCCGCTCCGGTGAGCGCTACAACTCGCTTGCCATCCATCCATTCGGCCAAGGTGGAGGCAGTGGCGAGCGTTGACACCTCGTCAGTCTCCCCCAAGAATTCCCGACACGCTCGTCGCTCGGTCTGCCCACTGCCACTCGTCCACCATCCATTGACGACCGCGGGCCCCCATCTCGCGCCTTTGGGCTTCGTCGTGCGCGAGTTCGACGATTTCCGCGGCAGTTGCCTCCGGATTCGTTCCAATGAGATTTCCGGTAACTCCGTCACGAACAGCATCGACGCTGCCGCCGCTATCGCCGACGAGGATGGGCACCCCCGCTGCCGAAGCTTCCAGAAAGACGATGCCCAAACCTTCGACGTCGACTCCCCATCGGCGGGTGTGTGTGGGGAGAGCGAAAACATCCATCGCGTCATACGCGGCGGGAAGCTCCAACTCGGGCACTGATCCTGCGAAGACGACCCGATCGTCGACGGATAGCTGGCGGGCGAGATTTTCAAGTTCTCTGCGGTGCGGTCCATCACCAGCGACTAACACGTGCGCGTCAGGGACGGCGCGACGCACGTACGGCAGCGCACGAATGAGCAGATCCACGCCCTTGCGGGGTACCAGTCGGGTCAGTGTGCCGATAACGAACGCGTTACTCAGGTGATGGCGACGCCGAAAGTCCGCACCGCCGCTGCCTGGGCTGAATCGATCGGTGTCGACACCGGGCGAGAGTCGGTGCAATTTGTCCGCTGGTTGGATGTACCGGCTAAGGATTCGATACGTGAAGTCACCGAGATACGTCACCGCTCGGGCACCGTTCAACGGCTGCACAAGGGCTCTTCCACCCGGCAGTTGCGCCCATCCGGCTTCATTTCCGTGTGTGATCACCAGGCCGGTCGGCAGGTCGTGTCGTCGTAGTAGCGGGATGAGGTACGCATTCGGCATGCCCGAACCGAGCATGATCTGCCCTGCCCCTGTGGCGGCTGCGACCTCGGCAACAGCCTTCGCCACGCGAGGTGTCGGGATAACGGACCCGCTGTATCGGTGGATCTCGTATCCGGCAGACGCATCAAAGGCGGCCGATCCGCTTTCGGCTGGGCCGAAAACTGCGAAGGAGTCAGGGTCCAGGCGTCGGAGGATCTCGTGGACGAACGTCTGAATACCGCCGCGCCGTGGAGGAAGATCATTGGTCACGACCAAAGTGCGCACCATGTCTCCCCTTTCGTCCCGATCTCGACCATAGGCATGTTCACGACGCTTGTTCGCGACGGCCCTTCACGATAATTACGCGAAGACCACCGTGCGTTGCCCATCCAACAAGACTCGATCCTCGGCGAAGAGTTTGACCGCACGCGCCAGCACAACGCGTTCGACATCGCGCCCGATCTGAGCAAGATCCTCCGCTGTCTGGTGGTGCTCAACCCTCTCGACGTCTTGCTCAATGATCGGTCCTTCGTCCAGATCTGCGGTTACGAAGTGAGCCGTCGCTCCAATGAGCTTCACGCCACGGTCGTACGCCTGGTGATACGGCCGTGCACCTTTGAAGCCGGGAAGGAAGGAGTGATGAATGTTGATCACTCGCCCTTCGAGATCTCGGCACAGGTCATCGCTGAGAATCTGCATGTAGCGAGCGAGAACCACCGCGTCGATCCGGTACTCCTCAATGATCTCCCTTAGGCGTCTCTCAGCTGCCGCCTTTGAGCCGTCGACACCAGATTCGACCGGCACGTACGTAAAAGGGATGTCGTACTGCTCCGCGATGACACGACATGCTTCATGGTTGGACACGATGACGGGGACATCCATTGCGATTTCCCCATGGGATTGTCGGTAGAGAAGGTCGACGAGGCAGTGGTCGTACTGCGACACCATGATGAGGATTCGCGGTAGATCGTTCTCCGTGCGCAAGGTGATCGTCGGCGAGAAGTGTGCTGTTGCCTCTTCCAGGCGTGCACGGACCACCTCGACGTCGGTGGTATTCGCCTCGAATCGTGTGCGCATGACGAACACACCCGAGCTCTCGTTCGTGTATTGCGCTTGCTCGAACACGTTGCCCTCGAGTTCGAGGAGTGCGCCGGAGATCGAATGAATGATCCCGCGCGCGTCGGGGCAGCGCAGGGTCAGGATGAAACGATTACTGGACACGCGGGTCTCCTGGTCAACAAGCGGGATCGCATGAGCGTACCGAGCACCTGCTCACCCGACAGCACCTGTCTCACTACGTCACCTACGCTTGGTTCATGTCGCCAGTGAACTCCCGTCAGGCACTGCCAGATCGCCTGCGGGGTGCCGCCCTGCTCGGCATCGTGGTGGTGAACGCCGCCTTCCTCGGTATCAGTGCCGACGGGTTTACCGCCGAATCGATCGAGGGCTCTGCGAATCGGGTGATGGCATTTCTGGTCATCGTTCTCGCGCAGGGGAAGTTCTACCTGTTGTTTTCGTTCCTGTTCGGCTACAGCGCGTCCTTCATTCTTCGAGACAACAGTCAGCCGAATCGACGACGCTATTTGCGTCGCCTGCTGGTCTTGTTTCTCTTCGGTCTTGTTCACGCGGTCTTCTTCTTCTTCGGCGACATTCTGATCGTCTACTCGATCCTCGGACTCCTTCTCTTCGCCCTGTCGCGGTTATCTGATCGAGCACTACGGCGCTGGGCCATAGCTGTGTTCTCCACCGCCGTGGTCCTTTTGNTGATCATTGCGTTGCTCATAGCGGCATTTCCCGAGGACAGTGCGAGTGACAGTGCCGGTGGCCTGCTGGACCAGGCACTGACAACCGGGACCTTCACCGATGCTGCTCTCGCACGATTCGAAGCACTGCCGTCAATACTTTTTGGTGGCTTCTTCCTGCAAGCGCCGATGGCTTTCGCCGCGTTCATTCTGGGTCTTCGTGCGTCACGAGCCCGATTGCTCTCCCAGCCGTCCGATCACCTCTCGCTGTGGCGGTCGTGTGCTCGTTGGGGCTTGGCTGTCGGTCTTCCTCTCCAGGTGGTCGCCGGGGTCTTGCAGGTGAATGCAATAACGGCCGGGGATGGTTGGTTCTCGCCGGCTGGGGCGCTTGGTCTGGCGCTCGGGTTCTGTACTGCACCGATTCTCACGGCGGGCTATGTCGGTACCGTCGCGTTGTTGATCGCGCGACGCCCAGGGTTCATGTCGTTCACCGCACCCGCTGGTCGCATGTCCTTGACGGTTTATATCGGTGAGTCGGTGCTGCTGTCGCTGCTGTATTGCGGCTACGGGCTCGGGTTCTTCGGTCAATGGGGCGCGTTCGCGGTGGTGCTATCCGGGATATTCACCTGGGCGTTCCTTTCCCTCATCGCGTGGCAGTGGATGAAGCGGTTCGACCAAGGACCCCTGGAGAAGATCGCTGCGCTTGGGACTGGGAAGTCGCGTCCTTCGACGGACACATAGGTTGAGGGTTACGACTGCGCCATATCAACGAACCGTGAGTAGTGGCCCTGGAATGCGACGGTGATCGTTGCGGTTGGCCCATTACGGTGTTTGGCCACGATGAAGTCTGCTTCGCCCGCGCGGGGTGACTCCCGTTCGTAGAAGTCCTCACGGTGCAGCAATAGAACCATGTCCGCATCTTGTTCGAGCGAGCCTGACTCGCGAAGGTCGGCGAGCATCGGACGCTTGTCTTGCCGTTGCTCCGGACCACGATTCAACTGGCTGATTGCGATAACGGGAACATCGAGCTCCTTCGCCAGCAACTTGAGAGAGCGTGAGAACTCCGACACTTCCTGTTGACGAGACTCGACACGCTTACCGCTCGACATCAACTGTAGGTAGTCGACGACGACGAGCCGGAGATCGTGCCGTTGCTTCAAGCGACGACACTTGGCGCGGATTTCCATGAGGTTCATGTTCGGCGAATCATCTATAAAGAGTGGTGCGTCGCTGACTGCGCCCATCTTTCCGGCAAGTTTGGACCAGTCGGACTCGCTCATCGTTCCCGAACGCATGTGCTGCAGTGGCACCTGAGCCTCTGCTGACAGCAGCCGCATGACGATCTCGTTGCGACTCATCTCCAGGGAGAAGATCACGCTCGTAAGCCCGTGCTTGATGGATGCGGTGCGACACAAATCCAGTGCAACCGTGGATTTTCCTAACGAGGGGCGCGCAGCGATCATCACGAGTTGTCCAGGGTGCAGGCCGTTGGTCAATGAGTCCAGATCCGTGAACCCGGTGGGTACTCCGACCATCTCGCCGTCGCGGTTGGAGATCGCCTCGATTTCGGTGAGCGCCTCACCCATGATCTCGTTGAGTGGCCGGTAGTCCTCGCTGGTGCGCCGCTCGGTGACTTCGTAGACCTCGGCCTGGGCACGATCGACGGTGTCGTCAACATCACCAGTACCCGCGTAGCCCATCGACACGATCCGTGTTCCGGCTTCCACTAGGCGCCGGAGAATCGCTTGCTCACGAACGATGCGCCCGTAGTAGTTGGCGTTGGCTGCCGTAGGAACCAAGGAGACGAGGGTGTGCAGGAAACTGGCGCCGCCGACCCTCGAGATTTCACCACTCTTGGTGAGTTCGGACGCGACCGTGACCGCATCCGCGGGTTCGCCGCGGCCATACAACTCCAAGATGGTGGAGTAGATCGTCTGGTGCGCAGGTCGGTAGAAGTCCGAGTCACGAACAAGTTCGACGACGTCAGCGATCGCGTCTTTGCTGAGCAACATCGCCCCCAGGACCGACTGTTCGGCGGCAGAGTCATTGGGTGGGGTCCGGTCAGGTTGCCCCATCTCCTCATCGGGGAGGGGGAACTCCGCAACGCTCACCTGTGCACCCCTTCCTCAGCACCACACANCATCATCATGCGGTGATCGCACCCTTGTGTACCCCGGACCTGTGACAGTGCAGCCCGCAGCAACGCGACGGTACGGATGCGACGGACGTATGTCCACGTGCACTGTCGACAACTCTGTGTGTTTCTTGCGGACAACCGCCGAGAGGTTGAGGACAACGTGGGGACAATCTGGGGATGGCCATATGAATTTCTCTGAAAAGAGAAGGATGTGAGCGTGATTTTTCTTCCCCAGCCTGGGGATGAATACTTCCCGCGCGTCTGAATAACATGACGGCCGTGTCCTCCCCGTCACCCCGATCGGCGCCGTTTCGCATCACCGCCGTCTGCTTAGGCAATATTTGCCGTTCACCGATCGCCGAAGCCGTCATCCGGGATCGCGCAACCAAGGCAGGCCTGGGCTCGCTTGTGACGGTCGATTCCGCCGGTACCGGCGATTGGCACCTCGGCCACGGCGCTGATCCGCGTTCCTTGTCGACGCTCGCCAGCCATGGCTACCAACTCGAGGGACATATTTCACGCCGTATCGATGCCGATTGGTTCGACGGCTTGGACTTGGTGCTCGCCATGGATTCAATGAACTACCAGGACCTGCTCGCTCTCGCGACGATGACGGAAAGCGAGCCAGACGTTCGCATGCTGCGGAGTTTTGATCCAGCGCTCGCGTATCTCGAAGCTCCGCATCCGGAGCTGGACGTTCCCGACCCGTACTACGGCGGACGGGACGGATTCGGCGCTGTGTTGAGCATGATCGAGGCCGCCACGGATGGCCTCGTGCGTGAACTACCGGACCGCTTGGACCGGTAGCTCACATCAACAGCAACGAGGGGTTATGCGGGTGGAGCTCCGTACTGGTTGTCGACTCCTGAACCCTGCTGAGCCCAGAGCACGATCATGATGATGATTCCCGCGCAAGGAATAAGCACCAGCAACTGCAGCCAGCCGCTCTTCCCGGTGTCGTGGAGACGTCGAGCGCCTGCCGCATACAGCGGAATCGCCAACGCGATGGCGAGCACAAACACCACCAGCGTGTACAGGGCCGAGTCGGTTCCCACGATCACTGCGAACAGCGTCTGAACGACCACCTGAACGATCACCACGAAAAGCCAGAACCACCAGAATTCCGACCGGCGGGCGCGACCATTGAAGTTCGCATAGTTCGAAAAACATGTTGAGATGGCTTGTCCGAAGCCCCTTGCATTCTCCTCTCGTTCGCCCTCCTCATGGGCGCTTCATCCTCTCGCTGCTGTCAACCGATATCCATCACATTCCCGATTTCTTCCACTGAAGCGACTCGATTCACTACGGTTGGACTGTGAAGGAGGCAACATGTCTGAAGTAACCCCTCCGAGTCCTCAGCCAGCAGCTCCCCAGAATGGACTGGGAACTGCTGCTCTGGTGCTCGGCATCGTTCAGTTCTTCTGCTTTCCCTTGATCGGTGGTGTTCTCGCTATCGTCTTCGGAAAGATGGGAATGGCAAAGGCCGAGCAGGGGCTCGCAACCAACGGTGGAGCCGCGAAGGCTGGCTTCATTCTCGGCATCGTCGGCTTGGCGCTGTGGGTCTTGCTCATCCTCATCACTCTGCTTGGTGGGATGTTCGGGAGCTAACGCTCTCGCTGACTATGCAACAACACGGAGGCCGGGATCCTTTGATTCCGGCCTCCGTTATGTTCGCTGTTGCGGCGACATCTGTCGCTAACTCGGCACTACCTCGATGGTCACCTGCGCCACCACATCAGGGTGAAGATCGATGGCGACCGTGTGGCTGCCGGTTGTCTTGATGGGGGCCGAGATCTGCACATTGCGCTTNTCGACCAGCGGGCCACCGGCCGCCTTGATGGCGTTCATGACGTCGGTGTTGGTCACCGAGCCAAAAAGTTTGCCGCTGTCTCCCGCCTTCGCAGGGACGTTGACCGTCAGAGCTTCGATCTCCGCCTTGACTTCCTTGGCGTGATCCAGATCGCGGATTTCGCGGGCCTTGCGAGCCCGCTTGATCTGGGTGACCTGCTTCTCCCCGCCCCGGGTCCAGCCGATAGCCAGTCCACGCGGGAGCAGGTAGTTGCGTCCGTAGCCGTCCTTGACTTCGACGATGTCTCCGGCGTCGCCGAGTCCGGCAACCTCCTGGGTAAGGATCAATTTCATGTCGCGTCTCCTTACCGAGCTGTTGACGTGTAGGGAAGAAGGGCCACCTCGCGAGCGTTCTTGACCGCCATCGCGATATCNCGNTGNNNCTGGGTGCANGTNCCNGTCACTCGCCGNGCNCGNATCTTGCCGCGNTCCGANATGAATTTGCGCAGCANGGNGANGTCCTTGTANTCNANNCCCTNCACNCCTTCCTTGCANAAGGGGCANGCNTTNGCCTTGACCATNCGCTGNTGCGCTTGGTGCTTGTCGCGCTTGTTGTCNCGTGCCATTGGTTTCTCCTGTTTTCTGAAGNACGTCTGTGCTGTTTAGAAAGGGGGTTCGTCGAAGTTGTCGCTTGTTCCGCCTGTGGTCCATGGATCTTCCGCGGGTGCGGCACCACCAGAATCTGCGCCGAATCCTCCACCGCCACGCTGGACGCGGTTGACCTTCGCCGTCGCGTAACGCAAGGCGGGGCCCACATCGTCGACATCGATCTCGAACACGGTTCGCTTTTCGCCCTCTTTGGTTTCATAGGAGCGCTGCTTCAACCGACCGGTCACGATCACTCGCAAGCCTTTGGTCAAGGACTCGGCAACGTTCTCGGCGTATTGCCGCCACACACTGCAACGCAGGAAGGTGGAATCACTGTCCTTCCACTCGTTGGTCTGCTTGTCCAGGTANCGCGAACTAGACGCAACAGTGAAGGACGCAACGGCCGCACCACTGGGGGTGAAGCGCAACTCAGGATCGTTCGTCAGGTTTCCGACGACGGTGATGTTGATATCTCCCAGCGCCATGTCAGCCTCCTAGTGCGGCATCGGCCTTAGCCGCGGCCTTGCTGACGACGGGGCGAGTGACCTTGGTGCGCACAATCGCCTCATTGAGATTCAACTGGCGGTCGAGTTCCGCCACCGACTCGGGCGTGGTGGTCAGATCGAGCACAACGTAGATGCCTTCGGCCTTGTGGTTGATCTCGTAGGCCATCCGGCGACGGCCCCAGATATCGACGTTGTTGACGGTGCCACCATCCCCGCGGACGACGTTGAGAAAAGCCTCCAGGCTGGGCTGGATGGTCTTCTCCTCTAGGTCGGGATCGAGAATAATCATGACCTCGTAATGACGCATGAAATGCCCACCTCCTTTGGACTGAGCGGCCCCGGATCTCTTCCGGAGCAGGAGGGCTCTGTGCGCGCCGTTGGTCTCCCAACAGCCCGCAAAGGGTAACGGTGGCTCTCTCTCCCCTACAACCCGGGTACGGGCCGTTGCCTAGAGTGCGGGTATGCGGATTGCGACGTGGAACGTCAACTCGATTGGAGCTCGCATTGAGCGGGTAGTCGAGTGGCTGGAATCCGCTCAGCCCGATGTGGTCGCACTCCAGGAGTTGAAATGCACCACCGAAGCCTTTCCTGAGATGCCGATCCAGGCGTTGGGGTATGAAGTCGCCGCGCACGGGAACGGCCGTTGGAACGGGGTGGCAATTCTTTCCCGGATAGGACTGAGCGATGTGGTCCTCGACCTCGCCGACCAGCCCCCATACGAAGACGTGATTGAAACCCGCGCGATCGGTGCCACGTGCGGTGGCGTGCGTATGTGGAGCTTGTACGTACCGAACGGACGAGAGCCCGACCACGAGCACTACGCCTACAAGCTTCGCTGGTTGACCGCACTGAAGGCGACCGCCGAGGCCGAGTTGGCGGCGAATCCTGACCTGCCGTACGCACTAACCGGTGACTTCAATGTCGCAATGCGCGATGAAGACGTGTGGGACATCTCGTTGTTCACTGATTCCACGCACGTCACCCCCGCTGAGCGTGAGGCGCTCAGCGACGTTCAGTCCGTCGGTCTCGACGACGTCATGCCGCGGGCACTTAAGGGTGAGCCGTACACCTTCTGGGATTACCGCAACGGAGCTTTCCACCGCGGTTGGGGGATGCGCATCGATCTAGTCCTCGGCAACGAACTGTTCACCAGCGCCGTGAGTGATGCCTATGTGGACCGAGAGGCCCGCAAGGGCAAGGGTTCCTCGGACCACGCGCCCGTCGTCGTGGATCTCGATCTTGCCTGATCTCCGCAAGGGCCCGAACCTGTGAGCCTGAACGTGCGCACCATCAGTGCGGAGACCCACGCACGCTGGTTGCGGTCACAAGCATCTGTTTCCTTCCTGCAACTTCCCTGCTGGGCCGATGTCAAGGTCGGATGGCGCAGGGAATCCGTCGGCTGGTTCGACGGTGATCGCCTGGTGGGTGTCGCACTGGTGTTGCACCGCAGCGTGCCCAAAATCCGCTGGCGGACGCTCGCCTACATTCCTGAGGGGCCGGTGATCGATTGGACATCGCCGGCGCACGATCCCGCCGATTGGCTGCAACCGCTCCTTTCGCACTGCGCAACAGTCGGCGCCTTTCAGGTCAAAATGGGGCCGCCGATTGCCGCCCGCTGTTGGAACGCGGCCACGGTCAAGCAGGCCTTGGCCGATGCTGACGCGAATCGCCCNGAGGACACTCACCAGCCGACGAGCCTCAGTGAAATCCCCGCCGATTGGTCCTCACCCGTGGCGCCCGCGGTGGTCGAGGCCCTGCGATCAGCGGGCGGAACGCAACTGGCCAGCTCTGGAGCGGGGTTTGCTGATGTGCAGCCGCGGTTCGTCTACTGCGTTTCTTTGCAGGATCGAACGCTGGACGATGTCTTCGCCGGCTTCAATCAACTGTGGCGTCGCAACGTGCGCAAAGCTGACAAGTCGGGGGTGGTGGTCCGTCTGGGATCACGCGAGGACCTCGCGGACTTCCATCGCGTATACGTCGAGACGGCCGAACGCGATCACTTCACTCCTCGCGGCCAGGTGTACTTCGAGCGCATGTGGGATGCACTCAATTCGGCGACCGACGACTACCACGGCATGACACTGCACATAGCCGAACATCAAGGCCACGTCGCGGCGGCCACCATCATGATCCGTGTCGGGGATCGTGCGTGGTACTCCTACGGTGCTTCCACAACAGCCGATCGGGACATCCGCCCGTCCAACGCCCTGCAGTGGGACATGATCACTCGTGCACACGCGGCCGGTTGCTCGGTCTACGACCTTCGCGGCATCTCCGACACACTGGATCCGGCCAATCACCTCCTCGGTCTCGTCCGCTTCAAAGTGGGTAGTGGCGGGTACGCCCAGGAGTACATCGGCGAGTGGGACTTCGCGTTGCGCAAGACATGGGCGCGCGCGTACGCCGCCTACTCGGCGCGCGCCCGAACGTAGGGCAAGATCAAACCGATGACTTTCTCAGTTGCTGTGGATGGAACCCGTTGGCGGGCGCACCAGGATTCGGTCGTCGATGCCATCGTTCACGCGTCCGGGAATATTCCGGTGCCCGTCATCAAGGGAAACGGATACGGGCTCGGTGCCGGCATCTTGGCGCGTGAGGCCATGCGTGTCGGAGCGGACACCATCGCCGTCGGCACAGTGTTCGAAGTCGACAACGTCGCAGCGGACACGCGAGGTGACATCGTCGTCCTCGAACCGTTCAATCCTGTCGACCGTGCGGCGTCGGCCGAATGGGCGCGCCTGGAAGAGCGGCTACACGCGGGTCGTGTCATTCGAACGATCGCCACCTTCGACTCGCTCAGGTTTCTCGCGCAAGGCTCGGGCTCGGTCCGCGTCATCCTCGAAGCGAACACATCCATGCACCGTTTCGGATTTCGCGAATCCGAATTGCTAGCGGCACTGGCTGACGGGGACGTTCGGGAAGCCATGGAGCGTGGACGCGTTCTGGTCGAAGGATTGGCCGTGCACATGCCGATCGATCAGCCAGCGGATGATGCACCTCCGCGTGGTGTGGGCGAGGGCAGCGCCAAAGCCCGGGAGGTTGTGCGATGGGCGGGCCTGTGGCAGACCGAAACCGAGGTGTGGGAGGGACACAACGCTCCGGTCAACACGATCTGGGTGTCCCATCTCGACGACACCGAACTCTCGGTGCTTCGCTCCAGCGTGAAGGAGTCGGTGGTCCGTCTTCGCACAGGAACTCGCCTATGGCTCGGTGATCGGGGTGCGCTCACCGCGACGGGAACAGTCCTGGCGGTTCACCCCGTCGCGTCCGGCACACACGTCGGCTATCGGCAACGAACCGGACCCAAAGGGGGAACGCTCGTCGTTGTCTCCGGCGGAACCGCGCACGGCATCGGGTTGGCTGGTCCGTCACCGGTCACATCCATCCGGCAACGCATCACCACGGCGGGGATCGGTGCGCTCGACGCAGCGGGCCGAGCGATGTCGCCTTTCTCCTGGCAGGGCAAACAGCGCTGGTTCGCGGAACCACCGCACCAGCACGTGTCGATGCTGTGGCTACCACATCCGTGTGTCATCCCTGAGGTGGGTGATCCGATGACCGCCGAGGTACGTTTCACGACCTCACGGTTCGACCTGGTTCAGGGTTTGGACGACTGACGCCCGCGAGGGTGAGTGCATCGGGCGCACCGTCGAAGGGTCCGCCACCAGGGTCGTCGGCGTCTGCGGCGATGCCGTCGCCACGCACGGGGTCGTGCGTGGGATGGATCATGTCTCGAATGACCATGGCTGCGAAGTACACGGTCGCGGCAACGTGCACGAACGTCGCGACTGCGTACAGCCCTGTCCCGAGCGCCTTCGCGTCGTCGACGTCGTAGCCGGCGAGGTGCCACCAGATGGCAACGAAATACACCACTTCTCCCGCCTGCCAGATCAAGAAATCTCGCCATCGGGGGCGAGCCATCGCGGCTAACGGAACCAGCCACAACACGTACTGCGGCGAGTAGACCTTCCCGGAGAGTACGAACGCGGCGATCACGAGGAAGGCGATCTGCGCCAGGCGCGGTCGGCGCCTCGTGGCGAGCGCGAGCACGGTGACAGCGAGGAACAGTGCGAGGAAAGTTCCGGTGGCGACGAGATTCAACGCATCGGCCGGTACCGCGGGTAGTCCCAGAACGCTGGCGGCGTACCACACGGAACCGAAGTCGATGCCGCGATCAGCATTGAACGCGTAGAAGTACCACCAGCCATCCCGGTTCGCGAGCGCGAATGGCACATTGATAACGAGCCAGGTAGCCGCAGTGCTGCCAGCGAGGATCACCACCGGCCTCCACCGGCCACTGCGCAGGGCCAGGATCGCGAAGGCGCCCAGAAGAAGAACCGGGTAGAACTTCGCGGCGATCGCGAGTCCCAGAGCAACACCCGCCCACCCAGGTTTGCTGCGCGCCCACGCAAGTATCGCCAACGCCATAAGAGCAATCGGGATGAGATCCCAGTTGATCGTCGCGCCGAGAATCATCGTCGGGGCCGCAGCGACCAGGGCGGCATCCCATGGTCGATGTCGCACGGTCAACGCCGTCGCGACAACCGCGACCAGGAGAAACACCAAGAGAGCGATCACGTTGACGTTGAAGAACGCCACGATTGGCACCGACCCAGCGATGCCCGACACGAGGGTGGCAAGCAGGGTCGAGAGCCACATGAAAACACCCGTCACGACCGGGTACTCCAATGGCTGACCGCCGGGAGGTGTCTGCAGGTAGGGGATAAGTCCTTCATCGAAGCCGCGGTACCCGAACAACGCTGGAATGTCGGAGTAGCACAGGTGCTCATACCGGTCGGGGGACGCCCACAATCCGTCGATGCACGAGTAATCGAGGAAGTAACCGACGACGTAGCCGAGGGTGGCGAGCAGGATCAGTACGCGAAGAACGCTCCATGGCGGCGCTACTCGTGCGACGCGCTCACCGAGGGGACCGCCGATGATTGGAGCGCTCGCCGCGACAACCGGGTCGCTTCGAGTAGGCCGTGCTCGAGATTCGTGCGATGACGGCACGCTCACTGGGTGTGCCTCCCGCGGGTGATTACTCGGACTTCTTCTTGTTCTTCTTGCCCGACGTACGAGCATTCTCTTGTGCGCCGAATTCCGCCGATGCAGTGACCGTGCCGTCTTGGTCGGCGGGTTGCTCTGCCGGAGCCGGGTCTGCTGGTTCTCCACCCGGATCACCTTGGTTGGGATCACCCGAGTTTGACTCTCCTTGATCCGGGCCCAACTGCTCCGGGTCTTCCGGATTTGCCTCCTCGAGTCCGGGGTCAGGACCGAAGTCTTCGATCACCTCCGGGGTAGGACATCCCAGCGGCACTTCTTCCATGTCCGGAGGCAGGATCTCCGGGCAGTCCATTCCCTTCAGGGAACCCTTCGGCGGGTCCGGGAACTCCGCGATATCGGTCTTCTTCAACGCACCCTTCATGAAACCGGTCCAGATGGCGGCGGGGAAACTGCCCCCGGTCACGGTCTCGCGCCCGCCCGTCCCCGAAAGTGACACCGGAATTCCCTTCTTGTTTTCCTTCGTCAAGAAGACGGCCGTTGCCAATTGCGGTGTGAAGCCGACGAACCAGGCGCTCTTGTTCATGTCCGTGGTTCCGGTCTTCCCCGCTGCGGGCCGACCCAGGTCACGGGCTGCGGCGCCGGTGCCACGGGAGACGACATCGGTCAGTGCGTACGTGACGGTGTCCGCGACGCCTTTCGAGAAGACTCTCTTCGTCGACGGTTCGTGCTTATACAGAACCTCGCCGTTGTTATCGATGATTCTGCGGACGAACGTGGTCTTGGCTCGTTCCCCACGGGCCGCGAAGGTCGCGTACGCGTTCGCCATGTCCACCGCCGACGGTGATGCCGTGCCGAGGACGAAAGTCAGGTCCAGATTCTTCAAGTTCATACCCGGGGTTCGCTTGGGAATCCCCGCGCGCACGGCTGCGTCCGCGACCCGATCGACTCCCACCGCATCTTCCATGGCGACGTACGCAGTGTTCACCGATTCGCGGGTGGCTTCGAGGAGTGTGATTTCGCCGTACGACTCGTCGTTGTAATTGGTGAGTTCGTATCCCTTGATCTTGGCCGGGGAGTCGCCTTGCCAGTAGCTCTTGAGTGGAACTTCGCTCTCTAACGCTGCGGCGAGTGCGAAAGGCTTGAAGGTCGACCCGGCTTGTGCGAATTGTCGCGTCGCGTTATTGATCTGATCGTAGATGAAGTCCTTGCCGCCATACATCGCCACCACTTCGCCGGTTCCTGGTCGGACGGAAGCGAGTCCGATACGCACCCCTTTGGTTTTGGATTCCGGGCCAAACTTGCGGACGGCCCGTTCAGTTGAACGTTGGGCCTTGCGGTTGAAGGTGGAGACCACGGTGAGTCCGCCACGCTGGATTTGTGCCTCATCGACACCCAGTGCGAGAAGCTCCTGGTGGACAGCGTTCAACAAGTGCCCGGTTTGACCGCCGAGTCGATTGCCTGCTTGCCGCTGTGCTATCTCTGGGAACTGGGTGCTGTGATATTCGGTTTCAGTAATCCACCCTTGGCCGAGCATCCCGTCGAGGACGTACTGCCACCGACCACGAAGTGTCGACATGTTTTCTTCGGGGTTGAGTCGTCCGGGATTGTTCATTATTGCGGCCAGAACCGCGCCCTCGCTCAACGTCACGTTCTGAATCGGCTTGTTGAAGTAGGCCATGGCAGCCGCTTCGATTCCGTAGGCATCCCGGCCGAAGAAGGCGATGTTCAAGTAGTCCTCAAGGATCTGCTCCTTGGAGACCAAGGTTTCGAGTTTGAAGGCAAGCAGTGCTTCCTTGATCTTTCTTTTCCACGTCCGTTCCTGGGTCAAGAACGCGTTCTTCGCATACTGCTGCGTGACAGTCGACCCACCTTGCATCCATGGACCGGAATCAAAGACGTTGTTCACTGCTGCACGCGCGATGCTGATGGGTGAGATTCCCCCGTGGTCGTAGAACCCACGGTCCTCCGCCGCCAGCACTGCTTCTTGGACGTGCAGGGGGATCTGCTCGAGGTCGCTTGCGCGTCGGTTGGCGTCACTCAGCCGTCCAATCTCGTGCTTGCCGCCCGCGTAATAGACCACGGTCGCTTCGGTTGTGGCGAGGTCGTTAGGGGTCGGCACCTCGGTGCGCGCGAGAACGACACTGAACGCCACGACAGCCGCGGTGGTCGTCAGCGCGAAGAACGCGAGAACTCCCCACAAGAAGACCTTCAGCGGAGAGCGACGCGGCCGTGGAGGACGACCGCCGGACCCTGATGAACGACGACCGTTCGGTGGGCGACCGCGTCCGCCGTTGCCTGCACCACCTTGGGAACCACCAGACCGACGGCCACCGCGTGATCGTGGCGGTGCGCCACCGGACTCGTGCGTGCGGAATCGACGACCCGGGGTACTCGGATTCTTGGGAGGGACCGACCGCGGATCAGTGGATCGGCGTTGCCCGCCGGAACTCGAACGCGAACTGGAACGCGACGCCGAGCGAGGTCGACTCGAGGAGCGAGCTCGGGTGCCTCGCTGCGTCGGTCTCCTGTTGGTCATGTCCTCACCAGGTCGGGGAAGGGAACCTGCTCCTGCGCGCGCCTGAATCCTTGGGGCCACAGGGAGGGGTGTGACTCCTGGGATTCAGTAGAACAAGTGCACCAGAAATCCCCCCTGGACCGGTGGCGGCACGCCGTCAATGCGGCAGGAGGGGACTAATCGAGTTCCCGGAGGTCGGCAGGCGTGGAAAGTGCCCGGCGAACCGTGCCATCTCCTATCCGATATGTCCGTAATAGGTAGTTCCAGTGGCAGTCAGGGCACACCTCAACGACATACACACCGATATCCCCGAATCGATGAGCCAGGGACGGCAAATTCTCGGTTTCCCGGATCCGACCCGAGTAGGGCCCCAACTCGTCGCCATACACGTAGTTCAAGGTCACCAGATTCACCGAATGACACGCCGGACAGTCCTCATCGGTCGCTTCACCGTGGAACGTGGCCGCCTTGACGAGGTACGGATCGGCATCACAAAAGTCACTACTGAGGACGCCCCCGCGGTGGAACCGTCGAATATCCGATCGTCGTTGCAGTGCGTAGTCGATGACCGCTCTCGGTGCTTGTGGGTCCGCGACCGGCTCGGGCGGAGGCAAGGGTTCGCGGCGTCTCTTTTTGCCCGACGCGGACGTCCTCGAGGCCGACTCGCCGCGCACGAGTGAGCCACGCACCGACGTCGTGCGCCCACTACCGCCACGTGGAACAGCCATCAAATGAGTCTACGGGACCCGTAGCCTTTCGCCATGGCTGTTCAGGACTCCTCGAACCCTGGACACGGCGCCCTTCGGTCTGTTCTTGCGAGCCACAATTTCCGCCGCCTCTACAGCATCCGACTCGCCGGTCAGTTCGGTGACGGACTGCTGCAATCCGCGCTCGCGACGTTCGTGTTGTTCTCTCCCGAGCGTGAACCAGATGCCGTGCGCGTCGCCGCAGCGTTCGCCATCTTGCTGCTGCCGTACTCCTTCATCGGTCCCTTCGCCGGGGTGTTGCTCGACCGCTGGCAGCGGCGCAACGTCCTCGTGAGAGCAAACCTACTGAAGTCGCTCTTCACCGTGCCGATCATCGTGGTTGTTGGCGCGGGTCAGGCGGACTTCGTCCTTGGACTTTTCGTGCTGATCGTGCTCGGCGTCAGTCGGTTCATCCTTGCTGGCTTATCGGCCTCGATGCCGCATGTGGTCAACGGTCGTGAGCTCATCACGGGAAACGCTCTGGCTCCCACCTCCGGAACCATCGCCGTGGGGGTCGGGGGGATCATCGGTGTCGGGATTCGAGCCTTGGCTGGCGGCGGCGATACCGGAAGTCAGGTTGTTCTTGTCGCCGCGATTGTTTCCTTCGTGGTCGCGAGTTTCCTCGCTACCCGGCTCGCCGCCCACGCACTCGGACCCGACCATGGGGCACCGGTCGATACGTTCGCCAGCGTCGCTCGTGGACTCGTCCTCGGTGCGCGGACACTGTGGGACAAGGTTCCGGCACGCAACATCATGGTCACGATCATCGTGAACCGGTTCGTTTTCGGAGTCCTCACCGCCGGCGCTCTGCTGTTGGTTCGCGGGAGCCTGCACCCACCCACGGACGTCGACGCAGCGCTGAGTGACTTCGTCCTCGCCACGGCCGGCGCGGCCGTCGGAGCGTTCTTCGGAGCAGTCGTGACACCCACCATGACGCGACGGATCGGTACTGGACCCTGGGTGGGCATCGTCATNGTGCAGGGGGGTGTGGTCGGTTTCGGACTGCTCACCGCCACGGCCATCAACCCGCAGCTGGTGACGCTGGTCGCAGGGGCCGCCTCCATCGGCTTGGCTGGACAGTCAGTCAAAGTGTGCGCGGACACCGTGCTGCAGCACTCCATCCCCGACGATCGATTGGGGCGGGTTTTCGCGCTGTTCGACATGATCGTCAACATCGCGCTGGTTACTGGGATTACGGTGACCGCTTTCGCCTCGCCTATTTCCGGACAATTCACCGGTGGCTACCTGATCTGCGGCGCTCTTCTGGTCCTCGCAGCGTGGTGGTATCGACGATCTACTCGGAGTCCTGCACAGCGCTCCTGAAACCGGCCTATGCTCGGGCGCATGTCGAACGGAGCCTCGGCGACCTACGCCCAAAGCCCGGTCACCCGCAAGAAGTGGCGGGCCCGCTCGTACGTCTCCCTCGTGTTGTTCATCGTCGCGACTCTTCTGACACCCATTGCCGTCATCGGTCACTGGGGTCATGAAACCATCGCGAACCCCGAGCAGTACATCAACACCGTCGGTCCTCTCGCGGAGAATCCAGAGATCCAGCAAGCAGTGGCGGACACGGTCAGCGACGCGATCATCGAGAAGGTCGACACGAGTCAGGTCGCCAGCGGGCTCGTCGGTGTGATCATTCCCAATGAAGCCCTGTCGAATCTGCTTTCCGGTCCGATCAAAGCCGGCATCGACGGTCTCATCCGCGGCGCAGTGGACAAGTTCGTCACCTCCGACGCCTTCCAAGAAGCGTGGATACGTATCAACGAGCTTGCGCAGAAGGGCTTCATCGCAGCACTCACCGGAGATCCGACCGGCCCGGTGCAATTCGAGGGTGACGAGTTGGTCCTCAACATCTCCTCCCTCTTGCAAGAAGTGCAAACCGCCCTCGTGGACGACGGGATCAACATCGCCGGACTCGTCACGATCCCGGACTCGGACGCACAGGTCGTCCTCCTTGACTCCCCCGAACTGGCTCAAGCGCGGGCGATCTACTCCCTCACCTCGCCGTTCCTCGCCGTGATCTTGCTGATCACCGCCGCCCTNTTCATGGTGTCGGTGCTCCTGGCGACCCGCCGGGCACGCACCACCGTCGTCGTCGGCGTCACCGTCGTCACCTGGTCGCTCACCCTCCAATATCTCCTGGCCAGAGCCGAAGAAGGTTTCGTCAATACCTTCGCGGGGTCGCTTTTCGAGAACGCTGCCGCGGCCTTCTACAACCAACTTCTGACGTATTTGCTTCTCGCTGTTCAAGGGTTGCTCCTGCTCGGCGCGGTCGTGATCGTGCTGGGTTGGTTCTGCGGCTCGACGGGCTTGGCGTCCACGGTGCGAGGCTCTATCGATAAGGGGCTCGTGCAGATTGGTCAACGGCTCCCGGCTGCCCTGGCGGTGATCGGCCGTCCGCTGCGTGAATACGCACCCTTCGTGCGGTGGGGTCTGCTGGTGATCTGGCTCGTCACCGTCTTCGCATTCGGGTCGGTCACCCTCGAGAAGACGCTCGGTTGGACCGCCCTGCTCCTCGGTGTGTTGACCATCGCGCAGATCTTGATGCACGCACCGGACGACGCCGCGCCCGATCACCGGCCCAGCGACGCACTGCCGTCGAGCACGGCATAGGTCACCCGCTCTCGCGGGCCGCCCACCACGCCTGCAGCGCCTCAATGGCCTGCTCTTCATCCAACGGGCCTCGGTCCAGGCGAAGCCCTAGTAGGAAGTTGTAGGCCTCACCGACCACGGGTCCGGGAGGAATGCCCAATACTTCCATGATCTTGGTGCCATCGAGGTCTGGCCTCATGGCTGCGAGTTCTTCTTCTTCAGACAAGCGTTCGATGCGTTGTTCCAGATCGTTGTAGGAACTCTGCAACGCCTGCGCACGCCTGCGATTGCGTGTCGTGCAGTCCGCACGTGTCAGTTTGTGGAGACGGACCAGTTGATCACCGGCATCACGGACGTACCGTCGAACCGCCGAATCGGTCCATTCGCCTGTTCCGTACCCGTGAAACCGCAGATGCAACTCGACGAGTTTGGCAACGTCATCGGTGAGGTCGTTGGGGTACCTCAACTCCCGCATCCGCTTCTTGGTCATCCTCGCACCCACGACCTCGTGGTGGTGAAAGCTGACCCGTCCTCCTGCTTCGAACTTGCGCGTCTTGGGTTTACCAATGTCGTGCAGCAGTGCTGCAAGGCGCAGCGTCAGATCGGGTTCACACGTTGGTTCGTGNACAGATTCGAGGGTGATCGCCTGCTCGAGAACCGTCAGTGAATGCTCGTAGACGTCCTTGTGGTGATGGTGTTCGTCCGGTTCGAGGCGCAGAAGGGGAAGTTCTGGGAGAACGATGTCCGCGATGCCGGTGTCCACTAGGAGCGTCAATCCGACTCGTGGGTGATCGCTCATCACGATCTTCGAGAACTCCTCGCGAATCCGCTCGGCTGAGACGATCGATATCCGCTCGGCCTGTGCCGACATCGCGTCGACAACGTCGGTATCGACGATTGCGTCCAATTGCGACGCGAAGCGCGCCGCACGCATCATCCGCAAAGGATCGTCGTCGAACGAGGACTGCGCGGTTCCCGGAGTTCGAATGCGCTTCGCCGCCAGGTCCGCAATCCCGTCGAACAAATCGACGAACTCCATGGACGGCAACGTCACAGCCATCGCGTTCATCGTGAAGTCGCGGCGGGCGAGGTCGTCGGCGAGGTTGTCGCCGAACGCGACCTCGGGTTTGCGCGATGGAGCGTCGTAGGACTCGGAGCGGTATGTGGTGATCTCCACCTCGCGGCCATCGATGTGCGCACCCACGGTTCCGAATCGGATCCCTACATCCCAGACGGCTTCCGCCCAACCGCCCAACAACTCCACGATCTGCTCGGGTTGCGCATTCGTGGTGAAGTCAAGGTCGGTATCAGAGCCCAACCGCCCCAACAGCGCATCACGCACCGGGCCCCCGACGAGGGCGATCTCCCATCCGGCATCCGCGAAGCGTTCTCCGACCCGTCGCAGTGGCCTGTCGATAGGGGCCAGCGACGCGACCGCCTGTTCCTGGAGCACCTGCAGCGGCCCACCACCGGGGGTTGGCGATCGAGGGGTATCTCCGGACACGACGCATAAGGCTAGCCCCGTCTGCGGTTTATCCTCACCTTGTGGCCCTACCGATCGTCGAGGAGACCTCCGCAGGGGGGCTGGTTCTCGATGGTGATCGTCGGGCCGCCCTCATCGGGCGCCGAAACGCTCGGGGTGTCGTGCTGTGGTCCCTGCCGAAGGGGCATATCGAGGAAGGGGAGTCCGCCGAAGTCGCGGCCATCCGTGAGGTAGGCGAAGAGACGGGCATCGTGGGCCGGGTGGTGGCACCCCTCGGTGTCATCGACTTCACCTTCACAGCGTCCGAGTACCGGATCCACAAGACCGTTCACCACTTCCTGATGTTCGCCGAGGGTGGCGAACTCACCGACGACGATGCCGAGATCGACGAGGTCGCCTGGGTCCCGTTCGCTGAACTCCATGATCGCCTTTCCTACGCTGATGAGCGAGAACTTCTCTCCCGCGTGCCCGAACTGTTGGCCAGCGCGAGTTAGGTGACGCAGGTGTCGCCGCGATCAACGCGACCTCGAGGGATGCACGTCACCCTCGCGGCGGTCATTGCCGTGACCTCATTGCTCGGGGGAATCGGTGTCACTGCTACGACGTTCGCGCCCCCTGCCCACGCCGATGCTGTGGGGCCGGTGACTGTCGTCATCGACCGGTTGACTCCTGTGGTTCCCCGGCCTGACGGCCGCCTTCGCGTCGAGGGTCGGGTGGTGAACACGACATCCAACGCGATGGACGACGTGGTGATTCGGCTTCGCCTGTCATCCGAGCCGGTGACGCGGCGAACGCAGATCACCCGCGTCCGCCAGTCGCCGCTCGATACCGAAAACCAAGAACCGACGCCGGAGCAACTGGATCAACGCACCGCGCCCGACTCATGGCCGGAACCGGCGGACGCCATCGTGGACGAGACGCAGATCGATATCGACGAGGCTATTTCCCCCCGAGGTCAGGCGGCATTCGCAATCCGTATTCCCCTGCAGGACTTACCTCTCGCGGAACCTGGGGTGTATGTACTCGCCATCGAAGTGCTCGGGTCTCGCCGCGGTGCAACCGGCGAAACGGCGGACGAACGTCAAGGCATGTTGCGAACGTTTCTTCCATGGTTCCCTGAGCCAGTAACTCCCCTTCAAATGGTGTGGCTATGGCCATTGGCCGACTGGCCCGCCCAAAACGCCGACGGTGTTTTCCTCGATAGCCAAACCCCGGACGCCATCGCACCCGGCGGCCGACTCACCTCACTCGTGGAAACCGGGGCACGCCAACCTCGGTCGGTCAACTGGATCGCTGACCCCGCTCTCCTGCAGTCCGTGCAAGACATGTCCGACGGCTACCAAATTCTTCGCGGCGGACAGGTAGTCGTCGGTGACCGCAGTGACGAGGCGACCGCGTGGCTTTCCTCGCTCACGGACGCACTAAATGACGCCCGTCCACCGGCCACGACATCTCCGGTGCTGCGTGTGCTGCCATACGCAGACATCGACGCCTCTGCAGTCAACCGTGCCGGCATGCCCACCGACGTCGTGCGGGCCGTCACTTCCTCCGCACCCCTGTCGTCCGTGACGCTCGATCAACAGGTAATCGGTGGCACGTATTGGGCACCCTTCGGACGGATCGACCCCGAAACCGCCGACCTTGTCGCCTCCGCCGGTGTGCGCACCATCATTTTGTCCGGCAGGGCGATTCCCGCCCGGGATGCCTACGCCGGCGCCAACACTGGCCGCGCAGTGCTCAGCACCTCCGTGGGGGCTGTGCAGGCCGTGCTACGCGAACCTCGCATGTCGGCCCTTCTCACCGAGCCCCAACGAAATCGATCTGACGCCATCGAGATTCGCCAAGCGTTTCTCGCTGAATCCGGGGTGCTCGCCGGCACCATTCCCGAGGACGCGGCTTCACGGGCCGTCGTCGTCGGGCCGGACGATATTCGCTGGGATCCCTCGGGAACCGTGGTCAACGCACTGCTCAAGGCGACCGTGACAGCGCCCTGGATGAAGCCGTTGACGCTCACCGATCTCCTGGACGAGCCGGTCAACCCCCTGCGCCGTGATCGCAAGGTCTACGGCAAGCAGGCACAGGCAGCCGAGTTGCCCGACGCCTACATGCAGGACGTTCGTCGCACGAGCGACGAACTCGCCGCCTTCACGAGCGTGCTCAATAACCCCATTGGTATTTCCGACACCTACGCTGCCGCGCTGTTGCGTGCCGAGTCAGCTGCATGGCGCTCAGAACCCACCGTTGGAGCCTCTCTACTGAAAAATATCTCGATCCGGCTGAGCGAGCAGGTGGCGCAGATTGGTGTCCTATCGGAAGGAACCGTGACGTTCTCCGGCGACAGCGGTCGCGTTCCGATCACCATCGAGAACTCACTCGACCGCACCGTCATCGTCGGAGTGCAGTTGCGGGCATCACCAGCAATCCGGCTTGAATCCGAACCACTGCAGGGAATTCAGGTGGAGCCAGGCAAGAAGGTGAGCGTCGATATTGAGGCGCGGGTTGTCGGCGGCAACACACTCCCGGTTCGCGTGCAACTACTCACCCCCGACGGCACCGCTTTCGGTGAGGGCGCACGGATCGACGTCGCGAGCACCGCCTACGCCCGAGCAGCCGCATGGGTGGTCATCGTCGCGTTCATCGCGATCGTGATCTTCGTCGTGATCGGAGTGGCACGTCGGATCCGGCTCGCCAGCACGAGGGGATCATCCAATTCCGGCGACTCTGACGATCCGAGTGATCCGGATAACTCCAACAACCCGAACGACCCGAACGACCCGAACAGATCAACGACCAACACGAGCGACCCATCCACGCCGCCCACAGGTGAACGATGAGTAGGACACGGGCGCTGCTCGGACCGAGCACTGTGATGGCCACTGGGACGGTGGTCTCACGAATCACGGGTATTGCGCGAGACATCGCCCTCGCCGCCGCTCTCGGCTTCTACCTCGTCTCCGACGCGTACTCGCTCGGAAACTCCCTGCCGACCATCATCTACATCCTGGTGGTCGGCGGCGCCCTGAATGCCGTGTTCATTCCGCAGTTGGTTCGACGTATGGAGAAGGACGACGACGGAGGTAACGCCTACGCCGACCGTCTCATCACACTGACCGGGTCGGTCCTGCTCGGCCTATCCATTCTCGCTGTCGTCGCTGCGCCATGGATCGTCGATCTCTACACGCCCGCGGATTACCCGCAGAGCCAGTACGACCTCGCCGTCGCTTTCGCGCGTCTGTGTCTTCCGCAGATCTTCTTCTACGGGGCCTACACAATGTTGAGTCAGGTCCTTAACGCTCGCGGCACCTTCGGGGCGCCGATGTTCGCGCCGATAGCGAACAACGTCGTCGCCATCACGACCTTCGTGTTGTTCATCATCGTCGCGGGCACGTCGGCAGCTGCGGATGGAGCATTGACCACCGGTCAAGTGTTGCTTCTGGGGATCGGCACGACGGCCGGCGTGGTTGTGCAGGCAGCGATCCTGGTCCCCGTCCTCGGTCGGGCGGGTTACCGATGGCGGCCGCGCTTCGACTGGAAGGGGCAAGGACTCGGTAAGGCAGCCAAGCTGGCGGGTTGGACGGTCGGTTTGGTTCTCGTCAATCAGATCACCTACATCGTCATCACCCGCCTTGCAGCGCAAGCGAACGTCGATGCTGCAGCCTCCGGCGCGACAGCAGCCGGCATTACGACGTATCAGAAGGCGCACCTAGTCTTCATGCTCCCGCACAGCGTGATCACGATCTCGATCGTGACCGCCTTGCTACCCGCTTTGAGTCGATTGGCCCACGAAGGCAAACTCAAGGAGGTCGGGGAGGATGTCGCGGGCGCCATGCGCCTGGTCGCCGCGTTGGTTGTTCCGATTGCAGCCCTGCTGTTCGTTCTCGGCTCCGATGTCTCCGTTCTTTTGTTCGGCTACGGAGCAGCCACTACCGACCAAGCGGCGGTGATGGGTGATGTTGTCTCGATATTCATGATCGGACTTGTGCCGTTCACGTTGTTCTACGTTCTCCTACGCGGCTTCTACGCCATGGAAGACACCCGAACACCGTTCGTGGTCACCGTCATCTTCTCCGTCATTATGTTGGCCCTCGTCCTATGGCTCTTCGCTTTCCTGACGGACCTCGGCGTCACCTCCGCTGGCGGTCCGCAGATCGCCGGCATCGCTCTTGGATACGTCCTGGCCTACTGGTGCGGCTTCGTCGTGCTGTGGTGGTGGCTCGCGCATCGCCTCGGATCACTGCAGTCCGGTGCGACAGTGTGGGTTTTGCTTCGCCTGCTCATCGCGGGAAGTGTCGCGGTCCTCGTAGCTGGCCTGACCCGCACCGCCACCCTGGATCTGCTGATCAGTGACGGTCTGAACACGCAACTAACGTCGCTTGTGCTCATCATGGCCGCGGTCATCGTCGGGGTTCCGACCTTCTTCTTCGCCGCGTGGCTTCTGCGCGTCCGCGAGGTATCTGCCGCCGTCGCCATGGTGAAATCACGTGTGGTGCGCCGATGAACGACACAAAGAACGCAGGCAACGGTGGCGGCGAGCGTCGCATCGACCGTTACGTCCTCCACGAGCGCACCAGCCTGCATTCCCCCACGGAGCAGTTCGACGGCTATCGACAATTCCCGACCGAGTTGTGGCGCGGTCACGATGATGTTCTCGACCGTGCTGTGTCTATCCGGCTGATCCGAAAGGACGACTCTCGACTCAACCGGGTGCTGGGTGCCGCGCGCGCGGCGGCCCTCGTCGACGATCGCCGTTTGTTGCGGATCCTCGATGTCATGGATGTTCCCGGCGGCGACGGGGAACCGGCCCGCACCGCCATCGTCAGTGAATGGGCTCACGGCCAGCACCTCGCGGACAGGCTCTCTGGCGGCGGGCTCTTCGATCCCACGGTGGCCGTGCAGACCATCGCCGAAGTTGCCCGAACCCTCGCCAACTGCGCTCGACACGACATCGGTCACGGGCGACTTCGACCCACCGCGCTGCTGTGGACAGAGGCCGGCGAGATTCGGCTTCGCGGGTTAGCGGTGGATGCTGCTCTCTTCGGTCCGATTGATTCGGCTGCCCCCGACGCCGATGTCGACGGTCTTGGTTGTCTTGTGTATGCGATGACCACGGGTCGTTGGCCCGCCCTCGGTATCGATTCCTCACTGGTGCACATTCCGCTCGCTCCCGCTGCTGGTCGCACCGTCCCGATGCCGTCCCGGGTGCGGGCGGGGATGCCGTCCGAGATCGATGATCTGGTCACCCGCTCTGTCCGCCAGGTGGCTCGCCCTCGCGGCTCGATGCCGATCACGTCGGTCAACGCCTTCACCTCCCTCGCCGGGTCGGCCGAGGATTACCTGTCACCGGTCCCCGGGGCTTCGTCGTCCAGCGTTGGTGGTCGTCTGCGCACCGCCGCCACTGCTGCCACGACCGCCATCACCACAACCCCTACCAAATCCACGGAGCACGATTCCGATCTTCCACAACGACGCGTCGGATTCCTGCNTTTAACGGGCCGTCTGATCGCGGTTGCTTTCGCCGTCGCCTTAACGGCCGGCATCGCATGGTTCGGGTGGCAGCAGGTTGTCGGGGAGCCGGTGGTGGAGGAACAGGATGTCGCTGTCGGCNGATCCATTCTCGAGACCGGTGCTGTTCCCTTCGTAGAGGAATTTGACTCCGGACTCACCGCGGTACTTCCGATCGAGGATGTCCGCTCGTACGACCCGCTCGGTGACGACAACGACGACGGACAACCCGACGGCGTGGACGGAAAGGAGCGCGACAAGCGCGCCGAGTTAGCAGCCGACGCCGATGGGACAACCTCATGGTTGACACGCAAATACGACTTGCCCACCGTCGGGGACAAGGGTGGCGTTGGGTTGATCGTCGATCTCGGGAACCCCAAACAGTTATCAACGATTGATCTGGACCTCGTCGGATTTGGAACTGACATTGATATTCGTGTGGCGGATCAGATCCTGGATGACCCGGACCTGTGGACCGACTTCGCGTCAGTCAACGACGCTGGTCCCGAGATCACCCTGCGCTCGCCGCGATCGGTGACGGGTCAATACGTTCTCATTTGGTTCACCGATCTGCCTGTGATCCCGGAATCGACGACGGGCGACTCCCCTCGCTACCAGGGGGGGATCCGTCAGGTGTCCATCACCGGTCTCGACCCACAGGAGATCGTCGACGGTCAGTAGGCTCGAAGCCGTGTCGAACGAGTCTGTGCCGCCAGCGACGGCAGCGACGACACCGTTGGAGAACCCACCCACGGATAAGGAACTGCTCAACGCCCATATCGAGGGGGATTCGGGTGCCTTCGGAACACTGATCGCACGCCACCGTGATCGACTCTGGGCGGTGGCTCTTCGCACGACCGGCGACCCCGACGAAGCCGCGGACGCCCTTCAAGACGCCCTGNTGTCCGCCTTCCGTCGCGCCAACCAGTTTCGCGGCGAATCGGCGGTCACCACCTGGCTGCACCGAATCGTGGTGAACGCCAGCCTGGATCGGCTGCGACGACGTTCCATCCGCAGCAGTGTTCCGCTGCCCGACGACGACGCCCTGGGTAAGGCAGCAACAACTGCGGCCCCGGTCGGGCGTGGCGGCGTACCGCGCGACCCGATCGCCACCCGCGAGACCCAACTCATCATCGCCCGGGCACTGGCCGAGTTGCCCGAGTCCCAACGAGAGGCAATCGTTCTGGTGGACGTCGAGGGGTACTCGGTCGAGGAAGCAGCCGCCCTCCTGGATTGTCCGCCCGGGACGATCAAGAGCAGGTGTTCTCGCGGCCGAGCTCGTCTGGCGGAGTCCCTTGGATTCCTGCGGGATTCGACGGATCCGGACGCCAAAGCCGAGCCGGTGGAACGGAACCACCACCCTCCGCCGTCCGTCGGACGTGGTGGAGGGGGTTCGAACCCGGACACCGGCAGCAGGGCAATCGAGGATTCGACGGGAGGTGATGGCGGTGGCGGACACTAACGATCGCGACGCCGCGGGCAGCCCCGAAGACGGAATTCGCCCCGCCGGAAACGACCCTGCCTTCGACCCGGACATCCAAGACGCGGTCCGCGACACCCTCCGCGACTGGTCTGCTTCGGTGGATGTGGAGCCATTCGAACCTGTGCCCGCCCACGTGTGGGAGCGCATCACCACGGTGCTCGATGCTGAGGATCCAACCTGGGCTCAGACTGAGGGGTACGTCAGCGACGTCAGCAGCGCCGGGCGTCGGCGCCTGCCGAGGAGCCGCTGGACGACACCCCTCATCGCAGCGAGTGTCGTTGCCCTCGGTGTCGCCGTGGGTGCGAGTGTGTGGGGACCGTTCGGCGAGCCTTCCGGAGACGGGGTCACGGCGACCGTCGCGGAGGAAGACCCAGCTGCGTCGGACGTGTCAGCGGAAGCGCCCGAACTCGCCGAGTCAGTTGAAGCGGAGAGTTTGGCTCGAGCGGATTCGGTATCCGTACCTACACCGCAGGTAGTGCAGGCCGGCTTCATCCCCCCCGCCAAGAAGGTCATGGATCTCGGTGAAGACATTTCGTNCGCGCAGATCACCGACACAGTGGACGAGATTTTGACCGGTGTCGGGATCACCGAACCGGCCGACGTGCTCGAGATGCCGGAAGAGACGTGGGATGCAGCAACGGACGGCATGACGTCGGATCCGAAGGTTCTCCGTGATTGCGTGACAAAGGTGACCGCGGTCGAAACGTCCCAAGCGCTGCTCGTGCTTCGGGCGTCGGTGAACGGCATTGATGCCGGATTACTCGTCGTTCCGGAGTTCATGGTCGACATGAACAAGATGTTGTCCATGAACGCAGACCAGATGCGCAGCATGGGTCCTGATATGGGTGTCACCACAATCTATGTCGTCGAGCCGACGTGCGGTATGCGCGAACGCAGCCACAACCCGACGCTGTTCAAGGCCGCTTTCACCTTGACGCCGTAAACGGACACGGTGGCTTCACAACGCAGGTTGTGAGACATCGGACGTCAAACGCGTCTGCCGGGGGTATACCCCCCACGGTATTTTGCTCACGGTATTCTTGACCCGTCACTAAGTAGTCACGTTATGGAGTCAACCGCTGTGAGCGATGTTCGAAATCTCATCATTGTCGGATCCGGTCCTGCCGGCTATACCGCCGCGGTGTACGCCGCCCGGGCCCAATTGAATCCGTTGGTCTTCGAAGGATCGGTCACCGCCGGTGGTGCATTGATGAACACCACGGACGTTGAGAACTATCCCGGGTTCGCAGACGGGATCATGGGTCCGCAGTTAATGGAGGAAATGCGTAAGCAGGCCGAACGTTTCGGTGCTGAACTCGTCACCGACGATGTCACCTCGGTAGATCTGAACGGGAACATCAAGACGGTGACCGACGGTTCGGGGAACACCCACTCCGCCCACGCAGTGGTCCTCGCGATGGGTTCGGGGTACCGGGAGCTTGGTCTGGAGAACGAGAAGCGTCTGTCGGGGCACGGGGTTTCCTGGTGCGCGACCTGCGACGGCTTCTTCTTCCGGCAACAAGATATTGCTGTCGTCGGTGGTGGAGACACGGCTGCGGAGGAAGCAACCTTTCTCACCCGTTTCGCGGACAAGGTTTACCTCATCCACCGGCGCGATGAGTTGCGTGCCAGCAAGGTGATGGCCGAGCGTGTCCTGACCAACGAAAAAATCGAGCCTGTGTGGAATTCCCAGGTAGTGGATGTGCTCGGTGATGACAAAGTCAACGGCATCGTGATTGAAGACACCATCACCGGTGACACCCGGGAACTCCCCGTCACCGGTTTGTTCATCGCCATTGGCCACGATCCCCGCTCCGAGTTGATCTCTGGTCAGATCGACCTGGACGACGAGGGTTACGTCCTCGTCGATGCGCCGAGCACCCGCACCAACGTGCCCGGGGTTTTCGCCTGCGGCGACCTGGTGGACCACACCTACCGTCAAGCGATCACGGCGGCGGGCACGGGTTGCTCGGCGGCCCTAGACGCCGAGCGGTTCCTGGCGGACCAATAGATCTGCCGCCGCCCGGTTCCTGGCCGTACGTGGGAAGCGGCCCGGCGTAGGCTGATCCCACTGTCGGATGACCGAACTGCTGAATCACCACTCGATACAAGCGAACACACAAGGAGTAGCCATGGGAGCACCAAAGATCGTCAGCGATGCCTCGTTCTCCGACGATGTCCTGATGAGTGAGAAGCCTGTCGTCGTCGACTTCTGGGCGGAATGGTGCGGCCCATGCAAGATGGTCGCCCCCATTCTGGAAGAAATCGCGTCAGAGAATGACAGCATCGTTATCGCGAAATTGAACGTGGACGAAAACCCGCAGACGGCTGCTGACTATGGCATCACATCGATTCCAACGATGAACATCTATTCCGGTGGTCAGGTCGTGAAGACCATCATCGGTGCGAAGCCGAAGGCTGCGCTGCTCGCGGACCTCGCCGAGTACTTGTAGGACCGTGCTCCGCCTTGGTTCGTCCGGGGCGGCCGTCGCGGAGGTGCGCGCACGGCTCGCGCACCTCGGACTGTGTGATGACATCGCCCCTGGTTCGGATCTCACCGACACCCCGTTCGATGAAGCACTCGACCGCGCGGTGCGGACGTTCCAGCAAGAACGTGGCATAACCGTCGACGGCATCGTCGGGCCAGACACTTTTCGCCGACTCGATGAGGCGCGCTGGCAACTCGGTGATCGGGTGCTCTCCTACGTTCCGGGTCACATGATGGTCGGCGATGACGTTGCCCAATTGCAGCGACGATTGGTGGAACTCGGCTTCAACTCCGGGAGGGCCGACGGCATTTTCGGACCGGATACAGACTCGGCGCTGCGAGAATTTCAAGCCGGGGTAGGTGCGTCGCCCGATGGGACCTGCGGGCTACAAACTTTTCGAGCGTTCGATCGGCTCATCAGGACGGTGGTCGGAGGTGACGCCGCGGAGTTGCGTGAGCATGTGCACCTCACCCACTTGCAAACCGGCGTCGCGGACAAGGTGATCGTCGTCGATCCTGGCAGTCTCGTCGATGCCGACATGTGTCACGCCATCGCGACACGAGTCGAGGGTCGGTTGGCCGCACTCGGCACTCAGGTCTTGCTTACCCGCCCTGCACGATCACCTGGCACCGCACTCACCGAGGCCGAGCGCGCGGAATTCGCGAACTCCGTCGATGCGGACTTGATGGTGTCGATTCACGTCGATCGCTCCGCGAGCGCATTACCCAACGGCATCGCGACGTTCTATTACGGGCATCCGCGGGGCGGGTTGTACTCGCACGCGGGACGACTCCTCGCCGAACACATTCAAGTCGAGCTCACCACGAGGACAGATCGTTTGGACTGCCACGTTCACCCCCGCACATGGGATCTGCTGCGCCTAACACGAATGCCCGCCGTCCGTGTCGAGGTGGGCTACGTTTCGAATCCCTTGGATGCCAAACACTTGGGGACTGAGGCATTCCATGACGCCGTCGCCGAGGGGATCGCCGCGGCCGTCACTGACGCGTGTGCTCCGATGGTGGTCAGTTAGCTCTGCTGGTAACCGGCTGGCTAGGAGCGTCGCGTGGCTGCCCGGTCTGGCCTTGCTCGGGCTCGCGTTGCCCGGTTCAGCCGCCGCGCCTCAACAGGTGGTTGGGCACCACAAGTCGCACGAGGAAGCCGGCCACCACTCCGAAAATCACCAGTCCGACGACTGTGAAAAGTTTGCCCATCGGTGACCTCGGGAGTAGTTGCGGGAGCAAGACGCGCCGCCCGGCGACGCGTGATCTATCGTAGGTCACCACGCCGGCCCCCTACGCGTCGTCATGTGGCTTCACGCATGTGAACGCTCCTCCCCTAACCCCTACCGCCGGCCAGGACAGGAGCCTCGTCATGAATGAGCGCCCCTCGTCCGGCTCCCGTCTCGATCCGTGGGTTGACTCCTACGCCCAGAGAGCCAAGAACGTCTCCGGATCTGCGATCCGCGCCCTGTTCTCGGTGGCGAGTCGGCCGGAAGTCGTCTCCCTGGCCGGGGGGATGCCCTACGTGCAGGCCCTGTCGATGGATCACATGGCGGACGTGGCCGCGCGCGTCGTGCGCGACCAGGGCGCGAAGGCGCTGCAATACGGATCAGGTCAAGGCGATATACACCTGCGCGAGCAGATCCTAGACATCACGGCCGAAGTAGGGGTTCGAGCCCACCCGGACGACATCATCGTCACGACCGGCTCGCAAATGGCACTCGATCTGGTGACGCGGACGTTCTGCGATCCAGGAGATGTCGTTCTCGTCGAGTCCCCGTCCTATGTCGGAGCCCTCGGGGTTTTCCGCTCCTACGAGTGCGACATCGTGCACGTGGCGATGGATGACGACGGCCTCGTACCGAACGCCCTTCGTGAAACCATCGAATCCGTCCGAGTGCAGGGCAAGCGCATCAAGCTCCTCTACACGATCCCGTCTTTCCATAATCCGGCCGGCGTCACCCAGCCAGCCGAACGTCGCCGGGAGATCCTCGAGATCGCGCAGTCGGCAGGAATCGCGGTTCTTGAGGATGACCCGTACGGCCTTCTGGGGTTCGAAGGAGAGCCACCGCGTGCCTTGCGGGCGGACGATGATCAAGGCGTCATCTATCTCGGCTCGTTCTCCAAAACGATCGCCTCCGGGTTGCGTGTTGGTTGGGCGATTGCCCCGCACGGTGTTCGGGAGAAGTTGGTTCTCGCCGCGGAAGCAGCAACGTTGTGCCCGTCCAACTACTCCCAATTGACGGTCTCGGAGTACCTCGCGACGCAGCCGTGGCGCGAGCAGATCAAGTCTTTCCGTGAGGTGTATCGCGAGCGCCGCGACGCACTCCTGGATTCATTGCAAGCGATGATGCCGGAGGGCACCCGGTGGACCATTCCCGCCGGCGGCTTCTACTCCTGGGTGACGTTGCCCAACGGTTTGGACGCCACCGCGATGCTTCCTCGCGCTGTCGCAGAGTTGGTTGCCTACGTCCCGGGCACTGGCTTCTACGTCGACGGACAAGGTGTCTCTAACATGCGGTTGTCCTACTGCTATCCCGAACCCGATCGCATTCGCGAGGGTGTGCGTCGGTTGTCTTCAGTCGTCGAATCCGAGTTGGAGATCGCCCGCACCTTCGGTACCGCCTCCGCCCCATCTCCTGGATCCTCGATCCCGCCGGGTGAGTCGTCCACGCCCGGACCAGATGTCGCATGACGTCTCGACATGTTCTGGTCCTCTCGGGTGGTCTATCACCCGAACGGGATGTCTCTCTTCGCTCCGGCCGTCGCGTCGCCGACGCGCTGAAAGATGTTCGACCGGACTGGCACGTCGCCGAGGCCGACGTCGATGCGGCATTGCTGCCATACCTGCAAGAGAACCGTCCAGACTGCATCGTGCCCCTGCTGCACGGTGCCGCCGGTGAGGACGGTGCGCTACGAGATCTTCTCGAAACCCTCGACATCGACTACATGGGCTCCGACGCGTCGGGAAGTCGTTTGGCATTCGACAAGCCAGTCGCCTCTACGCTCGTCTCCGGGACCGGGGTTGCCGTTCCGGAATTCGTTGTCATGCCGCAATCGACATTCCGAGAGTTGGGCGCACCGGCGGTCATGGCAGCCATCGGGGACCGCATCGGTTTTCCCCTCGTGGTCAAGCCCACGCGTGGTGGTAGTGCACTCGGTGTCTCGATCGTGCGTCAGAGTGCGGATCTTCCCCACGCCATGGTGTCAGCGTTCGCCTATGGGGAAACGGTCATGATTCAGCGCTTTATCTCTGGGACCGAGGTCGCCGTCAGTGTCATCGACGGCCCGGACGGTGTCCGCGCCCTCCCCGCGGTCGAGATCATCCCGGAATCGGGCATGTATGACTATCACGCCCGCTACACCGCCGGCACCACGGAGTTTTTTTGTCCTGCCCGCTTGAGTGAGGAAGTGGCGGCAACTGTGAGCGAGGTCGGCCTCACCGTTCATTCGGTCCTCGGACTGAGTGACCTGTCTCGAAGTGATGTCCTCGTCGATGACGACGGCGTCGTGTGGTTCCTCGAAGTCAATGTGGCTCCCGGAATGACGGAAACATCTTTGTTGCCGCAGGCCATCTCAGTAGCCGGCCTCTCCGTCGGCGAGGTGCTCGCCGGCATCATCGAGTCCGGCTAGATCACTCGGACATTCGTCAATGACGTCGACGACGTCAGTAACGTCAGTCGATGATGTCGACGATGCGGCGAAGATCCTCGGCGTCGGCGCATTCGATCACCAGGGCGCCTTTGGAGTTCTTGCGCCCCAGGCCGGAAACCGACACCCGAGTGTCCAACTGATCGGCGACGCGGGACGTCAACTCTGAGACGAGGTCTTCGAGTTCATCGCTGCGCTTGGAGCGCTCCCGACGTTTGCGCTTCTCGTCCTCTTTCGATGGGTCGCCCACCAGCACAAGTTCTTCCACCGACCGGACACTCAAACCCTCGGAGACGATCCGTTGGGCCATCGCTTCCATCTGCTCGGGAGAATCCAACGACAGCAGCGCCCGAGCATGGCCAGCGCTGATGACACCCGCCGCAACCTTCGTTTGAACCGACGTTGGCAACTTCAACAGCCGCAACGTGTTGGTTACCTGTGGGCGTGACCGGCCAATGCGAGTCGCCAGTTCTTCCTGAGTACACCCGAAATCAGCGAGCATCTGCGAATAGGCAGCAGCTTCCTCGAGTGGATTCAAATCGGCTCGATGCAGGTTCTCCAGCAGCGCCTCGCGCAGCATTTCGGTGTCGTCTGTCGTCCTGATGATCGCGGGAATGGTCAACATTCCGGCTTCCTGACAGGCGCGTAGTCGTCTTTCTCCCGCGATCAACTCATAGCCGTCCGCAGTGCGACGAACGACGACCGGTTGCAAGAGGCCGATCTCGGTGATGGAGAAGGTCAGTTCGGCGAGTGACTCCTCATCGAAAACGGTGCGCGGTTGACGGGGGTTGGCGTGCAGAGCGTCGACGGGAATCTCCGCGTACACGGCACCTTGGTTCGCCGCGGGTAACGCCGATTGCGAGGGCGTGGACTCAACAACTTCCGTGCGTGCTTGTTCCGGTGTCGCTGCGGGTGGTCGCTCGTTACCGGTGGATGACGCATCCTCGGTCGGGATGAGTGCACCGAGACCTTTTCCGAGTCCGCGCTTGGCCATGCCGTGTCCTTAGATCAAGTTGCTAGCGTCGTGATCAGCGTGCCCGATTCTGCTGTCGCCGAGTTGACCGTCGATGGCGTCGAGTTGTTCTGCGACTTCGCGGTACGCAAGTGAACCGGGGCTGTTCGCGTCGTAGGTCAACACTGTTTGCCCGTAGGACGGTGCTTCCGAGACACGGACCGAGCGAGGAACCACGGTGTCCAAGACTCGTTCTCCGAAGTGGGTTCGCACTTCGTGCACGACTTGGGATGCCAGTCGCGTGCGTCCGTCATACATGGTGAGCACGATGGCGCTCACAAGTAGGTCGGGGTTCAAGTGCGAGGACACCATGTTGACCGTCCGTAACAGTTGCGACAACCCTTCGAGTGCGTAGTACTCGCACTGGATAGGAAGCAGGACCTCCCGTGCGGCGACGAGCCCGTTGAGGGTCAGCAATCCGAGGCTGGGCGGGCAATCGATCAAAACGTAGTCGCACGTTGCGCCCCGCGCGTCGAGGGTGGCGAGGTAGCCGTCGATGGCTCGGCGGAGCCGGTACTCACGCCCGTCACCAACGACGAGCTCGATTTCTGCCCCCGCGAGGTCAATCGTTGCCGGTGCACCGGATAATCCGGATATATCAGGACATTCTTTGACAATAGTGTTAAACGGTTGCTCACCTGTCAGCACGTCGTACACGTTGGGTGTTCCTTCAGCGTGCTCGATGCCTAGGGCCGTTGATGCATTTCCTTGCGGGTCGAGGTCCACCACCAGGACGCTTTTGCCACTCAAGGCGAGCGCGGCGGCGATGTTCACCGTCGTGGTGGTTTTACCCACCCCACCCTTCTGGTTGGCAACCGCGATGACTCGAGTCACGTGGGATCACCTACACCTGGTGGCTCGAGGGTGGTCGGATCCGGCCACCCCAGGCCCGGATTCACGAGAGGGTGAACAGACGCCGATGTTTCCCGTGAAACATCGGACGGCCAACCTAAGCCGCTTGGTCCGTTGCGGCTGGAGGAACTCACGGGCTCATTCTGCCCTAGCGAGCCTCGCCATGACGACCGTGGTTGGTGGGTCGACGACGCCCTGACCCATCTGTGTCACGACGGGCTCCGTCAGACCCAATTCCTCGAGAATCTGCCGATCACGGGTGACCTCCTCTTGGGCCGACTCGCCCTTGATGGCCACGAGGGCGCCATCGGGGAGAAGAAGGGGCGCTGCCCAACGGGCCACGTTCCCCAACGGTGCGACCGCTCGGGCCGTCACGATGTCAAAAGAGCCTGGGGACCTGGCGGCTTCCTCGGCCCGAGCCCGCACCACCTGGACCTGATCTGTGAGCTCCAGCGCGGCGATGCACTCGGTCAGGAAGGTTACTCGCCGGAGCAGCGACTCGATCAGGACGACGGAAACATCGGGTCGAGCGAGGGCCCACACCAGACCGGGGAGCCCGGCGCCGGAACCAATATCGGCGATTCTGGCCCCGGTGCCGATGACCTCGAGGTCCGGCTCGGCGACGACGGCGCAGTTGATGATGTGTCGATCCCAGACCTTGTCGGCCTCACGGGGACCAAGGAGCCCCCGCTCGATGCCCGGACCCACCAGGATGTCCGCATACTCCGTGAGTGAGGCTCGGGCTGGTTCGAGCCAGGGTGGGAGATCGGGGGGTCCTCCGGCGGATCCCGATGTTTCACGGGAAACCATCTAGGAGGTACGGATGACGACCCTGCGGTCGGGGTCCTCCCCCTCCGACTCGCTCACCAAGCCGGCTTCCGCCACAACGTCATGAACCACCTTGCGCTCAAAAGCATTCATGGGGGCCATGGATACCGGCGCCGCGGTCCGCTGCGCCTCGGCGACGGCAGCCTCGGCGGCTTTCTGCAGCGCCTCTTTCTGCTTTGCCCGGTGCCCAGCGATGTCCACCATGAGCCGTGACCTCTCACCGGTTTCCTGCGAGGCAGCCAAGCGCGTCAGGTCTTGCAGAGCGGCGAGCACTTCACCGTCCGACCCCACAAGCGGGGCGAGGTCTCCCTCGTTGACTTCGATCACGGACACCCGTATTCGTTCGCCTTCCATATCGATATCGATATCCCCGTCGGCGTCGATGATGTCGAGGAGGCCCTCGAGGTAGTCGGCCGCGGCTTCTCCTTCGCTCTCCGGGCTCGCACTCTTGGTCTGGTCGTCGCCCGCGGCAGACTCCTCCGTCACGGCGTCGGCGCTTTCTTCCTCTGAACCCACGTTCTGCTCCTCACAGTGCTCGGCCTCCGCGGAGGTTGGCCGAGACTACTTCTTCTTCTTGCGCTTGCTGCGCGACGTCTTCTTGGGTTGTTGTCTTGCCGACGGGGTGTCGGTAACTTCCGACTCCTCCTCGGTAGCGTCCACCTCCGACCCGCCGCTCTTGCGGGCGGCCTTCTTCGCGGCCTTCTCCTTCTTGCGAGCTTCCTTGGCCTCGAATGCCGGTGTGCCTGGTTGGGGGTTGTTCCTGATTACATAGAACTGCTGGCCCATCGACCACAAGTTGGTAGTGAACCAGTAGATCAAGACACCGATCGGGAAGTTCACACCACCGATCGCGAACACCAACGGGAAGACGTACAGCAAGATCTTCTGTTGCCGGACCATCGGGTTGCCCGGCGCGGTGTTCTTCACGATGAGTTGACGTTGTGTGAGGAACGTCGTGGAACTCATCGCGACGATCAAGATCGCCGCGAGGATGCGCACCGTGAGGGCGCTGGTTCCTGTCTCAGCCTCGACCTCATTTGCCAGCCAGAACGTCGCCCACAGGGGAACGTCGAAGATGGTCGCGTCGTGCGCGATGCTCACCAAATCTTGGTACTGCGTCCAACCGAAAACACCGATCGGTTGCTCTTGCGCGATGCCGTACTGCAGAACGCGGAACAAACCGAAGAAAATGGGAGCTTGTAGAAGGATCGGTAGACACGACGCCAGTGGATTCGTACCGGTCTCCCGGTAGAGCTTCATCATTTCTTGCGACTGCCGCTCGCGATCACCCGCGTACTTCTTCTGAATTTCCTTCATCTGCGGCTGAATGATCTGTAGGCCCCGCTGGGCTTTGATCTGCTTGACGAACAACGGAATCAGGATGATCCGCATCAAGATCACCAGTCCGACGATCGACGCAGCCCACGTCCACCCGCTGTACGGGTCCATAAACAAACTGAAGAACGAATAGAACTGAACCAGAACCCAACTGACGGGGACGTCGAGAATCTCCAAGATCGCCATCGGTTACGTCGTTCTCCGTTCGGGCAGCGTCAACTGCGTACTTGTGTCGGGTCCGGTTCGTGTCGAACCGTCCGGGTGGATGTTGGGTAGCCACCGATCCTTGTCGGGAACCGGGTCCACTCCCCCCTTACTCCACGGGTTGCACCGTAGTAGACGCCACGCGGTGAGCACCAAGCCCTTGGCGGATCCATGAACGGTGATCGCCTCGAAACCGTATGCCGAACAACTCGGGTGGTACCGGCAACTGGCCGGCAACAGGGGAGAGATCAGCCTCTGGTAGCCAAGAATGAGGACGAGAAAGAATCCGCGCACGGCCCACCCGATGCTGTGATCCCACACCCACAACACCGACCGGCCCAAAGTTCGAGCTGACGACAGCAACCCGTGATCCGGATTTGTACGCGAGTTCATACGCAAATTCACTCGCACTTCCTGATCGGCCGCATCATCGGCCCGCGCCCCGCATCGCCAAGTCAATCCCCGCCTGCACATCGGTTCCCGGCGAAGGCGCCCCTCCTGAGGCCCGCGCCCCGGCAGCAGGCAGCGCACGAATCACCCACCGTGATCCCGAAGGAACGTCTGCCAGCCTGCCAAGGATCCCGTGTCGGATCTGGCGGGCAACCCGGTGGCGTACCACCGAACCCCCCACCGACTTACTGACGGTGACCCCGAAACGCGCTGGATCGTCACCACCGTCGAAGGCACTGTGCACGACCACCGTGGGGGTCACAGACCGTTGGCCGGACCTGACGGTCCGACGAAAATCCTCAGAATTGGTAAGCCGGTGGGCTTTGGGCAACATCGCGCGACAGCTCCTACGTGGTCGAGCGCCTACGAAGCCGACCGCCTACGCAGTCAGGCGGGAGCGACCCTTGGAACGGCGGTTGGCGATGATGGATCGCCCCGCGCGGGTCCGCATCCGGGCACGGAAACCGTGCTTGCGTGCCCGACGACGATTGTTGGGCTGGAAAGTGCGCTTCATGGTCCGTGCTCCCAGAAAGTGGTGAAACGAGCGCCTTAGGTTACGACCTGCCCCTCAGGGCGGTCAAACCGGGGTAGACAACCCACTCTCCGCCTGACCCGATCCGCCAGAACACCTCACCAGACTCTTGATCGGCGTTAGGTGGATCCTGCTGAGAATCAATCCAAGGTCAGGTGCGCCAACCGAGATCCGTTGGAACCTGGGTGGGCGAATTTCCCCATTGATCTTGTGCCCATGACCTAAGCGCATTAGTGTTTCGGTTCCACATCCACACCTGTGGATAAGTGTGTGGACAAGTTGCTGATAACTGGGGAAAGTAGGCACCGTGGCAGAGGAAAACGACCTCACCCCCTACTGGGACACCGCCCTGGCCAGCCTCACCGAGGAAGAATTGCCCGCCCAACAGCGTGCCTTCGTCACCCTCACCCAACCCCTCGGACTCGTGGGCGACACCGCTCTCGTTGCCGCCCCCAATGACTTCACGAAGGACGTTCTGGAAACCAGACTCCGACCCATCGTCGTCCGCGCCCTCACCGACACCATCGGACAGGACATCCGGCTCGCCGTCACCGTCGACCCGTCCTTGACTCCGCCCGTCGACGATGACGTGACCGATCAGATGGCGGACGCCACCTACGCCGACGAAGCTCCCAGCGTCGCGCCCGAGAACGACGNGGCCCAGCCCGTGCGCGACGAAGCAGCGGCGCGTCCGGGAACGGGGTCTCCCGACACCCGATCGGGAGACGGTCGGCTCAACGACAAATACATCTTCGACACGTTTGTCATCGGCTCCAGCAACCGATTCGCACACGCAGCGGCCGTCGCGGTCGCCGAACAGCCTGCTCGTGCCTACAACCCTCTGTTCATCTACGGCGGCTCTGGGTTGGGTAAGACGCACCTACTCCACGCCATCGGCCACTACACCCGCACGCTCTACAAAGGAACGCACGTCCGCTACGTGAGCTCCGAGGAATTCACCAACGAATTCATCAACTCCATCCGCGACGACAAGGCCTCAGCCTTCCAACGGCGCTACCGAGAAACCGATGTTCTGCTCGTCGATGACATTCAGTTCCTCAGCGGAAAAGTCCAGACGCAGGAGGAGTTTTTCCATACTTTCAACACACTGCACAACGCCAACAAGCAGATCGTCATAACCTCCGATTTGCCGCCCAAGCAATTGCAGGAGTTCGAGGACCGTATGCGTTCGCGGTTCGAGTGGGGGTTGATCACCGATATTCAACCACCGGACCTCGAGACCCGTATCGCGATCTTGAGAAAGAAGACGAAGCAAGAACGCCTCGTCGCGCCGCCCGAGGTGTTGGAATACATAGCGTCGAAGATCACCACCAACATTCGAGAGCTCGAGGGCGCGCTCATCCGCGTGACAGCGTTCGCTTCCTTGAACCGCCAGCCGGTCGATCTGACCATCACCGAGGTGGTACTCAAGGACCTCTTGCCGTCCGAAACTGGACCCGAGATCACAGCGGCCCAAATCATGGCCGCAACCGCTCAGTACTTCGGCGTCACCGTAGACGATCTTTGTGGTTCCTCTCGGTCTCGCGTCCTGGTAACAGCCCGACAGATCGCTATGTACTTGTGTCGAGAATTAACTGATCTCTCACTTCCAAAAATCGGTCAGGCGTTCGGGGGGCGGGATCACACCACGGTGATGCATGCAGACCGAAAGATCCGCCAATTGATGGCCGAGCGTCGCTCTTTGTTCAACCAGGTCACCGATCTCACGAGCCGCATTAAGTCCCAGCCACGGCCGACCCCATGACCACCCCCGTCGCTTCACAAACCGGGCCCTCACACACCCCCTCCGTCTCTGGTCTGTCTTTATCCCCAGAATGTCCCCAGATGTGGACCAAGGATGTGGATAATATTGGGGATAACTCGTACCGTCGTGTCCGTTTTGAGCGATCCGCGCATCTATCCCCATCTGTGGATCACCTGTGGACGGGGTCGAGGGAACCCCTCCTAGGGAGACACCACACCTGGGGACGAAAACGCTCTCACTGGGGACGAACATCCGGTGTTCTTTCCCTATCCCCAGACCACAGGCCGCCATCCACTCGCACGCCCACAGCCGATCCCCAACGCAACATCCCGCGTCCACGGGGAAATTTCCCGTTGTGCACACAATCCACATCCCCGATGACTATGACTACTTACTTTCATCAGTCAATAACTACACAACCTTCACGGACGCCCCCGTGGATATCTCCCCTAGTCTTCGTCAATCACCGCTTGTCGGGGGCATCTTTGGCCGAACGCACCGGTAGGCACGTACGTAAGGGAGTGGACGAGTGAAAATTCGAGTGGAACGAGACTCGCTCGCCGATGCTGTCGCATGGTCGGCTCGTACGTTGCCAAACCGGCCGAGCTTGCCCGTACTCGCTGGGCTCGTCATCACCGCCAGCGACTCGCACGTTGCCCTCAGCGGTTTTGACTACGAGGTCTCAACTCGAGCCAACATCGAAGCGCATGTCGAGACCGAAGGATCGGTTTTGGTGTCCGGCCGTTTGCTTGCTGACATCGCCCGCTCGCTGCCCGCACAACCGGTGGTCATGGCCGCCGAGGGCTCTCGCGTAGTGATCACCTGCGGACGTTCGAATTTCACCCTTCCCACACTCCCGCTGGACGACTATCCGTCACTGCCGGAGATGCCCCAGTCGAGTGGAACCATCGACGCGTCCTTGTTTGCGCATGCCGTTGGCCAGGTGGCGATTGCGGCAGGTCGTGACGACACGCTTCCGACATTGACCGGTGTTCGGGTGGAAGTAGACGGATCGACCATTGTGATGGCGGCGACGGACAGGTATCGATTGGCTGTACGTGAGTGCGGGTGGTCCCCGAGTGATTCGAAAGCTCACGCGGAATTGTTGGTTCCGGCGAAAACCATGTTGGACACCGCGAAATCTCTGGCGTCGGCCAACGACGTCACGATTGCTTTAGCGCCCGAAGGTGAACGGCTCATGGGATTCGAGGGTGCGGATCGACGGACAACGACACGATTGCTCGACGGTGAATTCCCCAAGTATCGATCGCTACTCCCCAGTGAATCGTCGACGCACGCCCGCGTGGACACAGCGTCGCTGATCGAAGCGGTCAAGAGAGTGGCCCTCGTCGCCGAAAGGAACACTCCACTGCGATTGACGTTCAGCGGAGCCGAGGTGGCTCTTCGTGCGGGCAATGGTGAGGACGCCCAAGCCGAAGAAGTGGTGGAAGCATCCATCGATGGAGACGACATCGAGATCGCGTTCAACCCCGTGTACCTCCAGGACGGCTTGACATCGATCGATGCTGGGACCGCGCAATTCGCCTTCACCCAAGCCACGCGGCCAGCAGTCATCACCGGAATGGTCGACGGGAGCTCCGTCGAGGAATACCGGTACCTCCTCATGCCTGTTCGGCTGACTGGCTGACTATGTGGGTTCAGGCACTGAGCCTGACGGACTATCGCTCCTACCCGCAGGTGGATATCGAGTTCACACCTGGAGTGTCCACACTCGTCGGGATGAACGGGCAGGGGAAAACGAACATCGTGGAGGCGATCGCCTACCTGGCGACCCTCAGTAGTCATCGAGTATCCACGGATGCTCCGTTGGTGCGACAAGGAACCGAGCACGCGGTCATCCGTGCGCGGGTGCGAGAAGACGAACGCTCAGTGTCCTTAGACCTGCAGGTCAACCCCGGCGGATCCAACAAAGCCCGCATCAATCGCTCGCCGGCTACCAAAGCCGCAGACATCCTGGGCATCGTCCGTTCGGTGCTCTTCGCTCCCGAGGATCTATCTCTCGTACGAGGTGATCCCGCAGACCGGCGACGGTTCCTCGATGACATGTCCGTGCAACGACATCCACGCATGTTGGGAGTGAAGGCGGACTACGACAGAGTGCTACGACAACGCAATGCCCTGTTGAAGTCTGCCGGGGGACGCCCATCGGCGTCGATGAGCCAAACCCTCGAGGTGTGGGACGACCAGTTGGTAGAACTCGGCGCCGACATCATTTGCCACCGCTCACAACTCATTCACAATCTCGCCCCGCACGTCCAGGCCGCGTACGAGTCGATCGCGCAGGGAGCCACCGTCGATGTTCGATACCGGCCGTCATCACCCGGCGTCAACGACGAACACGCAACACATTCCTTACCCGAGGCTTTTCGTCAGGACTTACGCGAGCGACGAGAGGACGAGTTCCGACGCGGGATCACCCTGGTTGGTCCCCACCGAGACGATGTCGACCTCGTGCTTGACGGTCTTCCAGTGAAGGGGTACGCGTCGCACGGTGAATCGTGGTCCATGGCCTTGTCGCTGCGGTTGGCGGCGGCGGAGGTTCTCCGCTGCGACGACGTGGACCCGATCATCATTCTTGACGATGTGTTCGCCGAACTCGACACCACCAGACGAGATCAGTTGGCGACCATGGTTCAGGGAGTGACCCAGGTCTTCATCACCGCGGCGGTGCTTGACGATGTTCCGGCCGAGCTCACCGGTGCCCGATTCACGGTCACCCAGGGTCAGGTGACGGCGGCATGACGTCCGATGACGCACACACCCCAGACAGCGAGGAGTCAGATCTCCGCGCTGCGACCCGTGCGTTTCAACGTGCCCGGTCGAGCGGGGTGTCCGTCGCGGGAACGTCCTCCGCAAACCCGCCGGGACGAACATCAAAGCGGCGCTCGAAGCCATCCGGTACACCAGCAGGGAAATCCTCCGATCCAACCTTGATGTCGACCGCGCTCGCTGAGTTCCTCAACCACCAGGGATGGGAAGACGACGCCGCGCGCGCTGGACTGTTTGAACATTGGCGGGAGATCGTCGGCGAGGACGTAGCCGAGCACGTCCACGTGGAATCATGGAACGACGGGCAGTTGGTGTTACGAGCGGACTCGACCGCATGGGCCACCCAGGTGCGCCTGCTTACGGCGTCCCTGCTGGAACGGGTGCGAGCGNCCCTGGGNCCGGATGTTGTGGAAAGCGTGCAGGTGAAGGGCCCACAGGCACCCTCGTGGCGCGCGGGCCCCCGGGTGGTCAAAGGTCGTGGCCCCCGCGACACCTACGGGTAAAGCAGGCCGGCTCGGGCGCCATCCAGAAAGGCACGACGCAGGCCTACAACATTCACCAACGGTCTATTAGGGAATATGAGTACCCCCGTACACAACCTGGGGGTCCGTGAGCCACATCAGGCATCCTCGTCCGTTTTTCGTAGGTCGGTGTGCTCAGAATTGATCCGGCGGAGGTAGAATTGGATCGTATTCCTCCCACCCCCGGAGATGCTCTGGAGAGCCACTCCGTGGAGGCCCGCCATGCCCTCGGAAACACCGAGGCGTTTCGTTAGGAAAGGCAGGACCCGGTGTCCTACGACGCAAGTGCGATCACCGTTCTCGAGGGCCTCGATGCCGTGCGCAAACGCCCGGGCATGTACATCGGGTCCACCGGTGAGCGGGGCCTGCACCACCTCGTCTACGAAGTCGTCGACAACGCGGTGGACGAGGCAATGGCGGGCTACGCCTCGACGATTTCCGTGACGCTGCTCGCCGATGGTGGGGTCCGAGTCGTCGACGATGGCCGCGGAATTCCCGTGGACGATCATCCGGTGGAGAAAAAGCCGGCAGTGGAGGTGGTCCTGACCGTTCTGCACGCCGGNGGGAAGTTCGGTGGCGGCGGTTACCAGGTGTCCGGTGGGCTGCANGGTGTTGGTGTCTCAGTCGTCAACGCTTTGTCCGCTCACCTCAAGGTGGAGGTCCACCGCGACGGAGCTGTCTACCGACAGTCCTACGACCGTGGCGTTCCCACGGCCCCGCTGGCCCAAGGGGAATCAACGACCGTCACCGGGACCACGGTCACGTTCTGGCCGGATACGGAAGTTTTCGACACGACATGGTTCGACTTCACCACGCTGTCTCGTCGCTTCCAGGAGATGGCGTTCTTGAACAAAGGGCTCAGCCTCGAACTAACCGACGAGCGGCGCGGAGCGACACCGCTCATCGACGCTGCAGAAGCTGCCGATCCGACGGAGGAGCAGGTCAAGAGCGTTCGGTATCACTACGAGGGTGGCATCGTCGACTTCGTCCGACACATCAACGCCAGCAAAGGCGTTTCCAACCCATCGATCATCGAAATCGGCTCGGAGAATGATGACGCCGGCCTGAGCGCCGAGATCGCGTTGCAGTGGAATACGACGTTCGCTGAGTCGGTCTACACCTTCGCGAACACGATCAACACCACCGAGGGTGGAACACACGAAGAAGGTTTCCGGACCGCGCTGACCAGTCTGGTGAATAAGTTCGCTCGCGAGTGGGGCGTTTTGAAAGAAAAGGACGCGAATCTCACGGGTGAAGATGTGCGCGAAGGCCTCACCGCGATCGTGTCGGTGAAACTGATGGAACCTCAGTTTGAAGGCCAGACGAAGACGAAGCTCGGCAACACCGAGATGAAGACGTTTGTCCAGAAGATCGTGAACGATCAACTCGGTGCGTGGTTCGAGTCGAACCCGACCGAAGGAAAAGAGATCGCGCGTAAATCCGTGTATGCGGCATCGGCACGCATCGCAGCACGCAAGGCCCGCGACCTGGCCCGCAACCGCAAAGGCCTACTCGGCGGCGCCGGTATGCCAGGGAAGTTGATCGACTGCTCGAGTCGCGAACCCGAGGAATGCGAGATCTTCATCGTCGAGGGCGATTCGGCCGGCGGCTCGGCTCGGCAGGGTCGCGACCCACGTATTCAGGCGATTTTGCCGATCCGAGGAAAGATCCTGAACGTCGAAAAGGCCCGCATCGACAAGGTTCTCGGTAACAACGAGGTACAGGCCTTGGTGTCTGCGCTCGGTACAGGCGTGCAGGACGAGTTCGATTTAAATCGGTTGCGGTACAACAAATTGGTCCTGATGGCCGATGCTGATGTCGACGGTCAACATATCCGCACTTTGTTGTTGACGTTGCTGTTTCGCTTCATGCGTCCCTTGGTGGAACTCGGGCACGTCTACCTGGCGCAACCTCCGCTGTACAAGATCAAGTGGCAGCGCGAGGAATCCGAATTCGCGTACTCCGATCGAGAACGAGACGCACTCATCGAAGCGGGACAGGCCGCAGGACGAAAACTCCCCAAGGAAGAAGCCGTTCAGCGTTACAAGGGCCTAGGCGAGATGAACGCCGATGAGTTGTGGGAGACGACGATGGACCCCGCGCGCCGAGTCTTGCTCCAAGTGACCTTGGACGACGCCGCCCAGGCCGATGAAATGTTCAGCGTACTGATGGGGGAGGACGTCGAATCACGGCGCAACTTCATCCAGCAAAACGCCCGCGACGTTCGCTTCCTGGACATCTGACGGCGACAAGAGATGACACGCGACGAGAAGCACAGACTTTCCCCCACGACGACAATGACGGAGGCATAAGTGCCCGACGATATCGACACCATCGACGCGACGGCTGGCGGCGAACCACCTGAGGCTACGCGTGTCGAGCCTGTCGATCTGCAAACCGAGATGCAGCGGTCCTACTTGGACTACTCAATGTCCGTCATCGTGTCTCGCGCGCTTCCTGACGCGCGCGACGGTCTCAAGCCGGTGCACCGCCGCGTGCTGTATGCGATGTACGACGGTGGATATCGGCCGGACCGTAACTTCTCCAAGAGCGCCCGAGTGGTCGGCGACGTCATGGGCAACTACCACCCGCATGGAGACAGCGCGATCTACGACGCCCTCGTCCGACTCGCGCAACCATGGAGTCTTCGGTATCCGCTCGTGCAAGGCCAGGGGAACTTCGGTTCACCCGGGAACGATCCGCCCGCAGCCCAGCGCTACACCGAGTGCCGGATGGCCCAGTTGGCCATGGAGACGGTGCGAGATATCGATGAAGAGACCGTCGATTTCGCCCCGAACTACGACGGCCGGACCCTCGAGCCCACTGTTCTGCCCAGTCGGTTCCCGAACCTGCTGGTCAACGGAAGCGCCGGCATTGCTGTCGGTATGGCCACCAACATCCCGCCCCACAACCTGCGGGAAGTCGCCGAGGCTGCGACGTGGCTACTGAACAACCCGGAAGCATCCACCGAGGAGCGCCTGACCGCCCTTCTCGACATCGTCCAAGGCCCAGATTTCCCCACCGGAGCGACGATCATCGGCAAGCGAGGCATCGAGGACGCCTACCGCACCGGTCGTGGATCGATCACGATGCGCGCCGTTGTCGAAGTGGACGAGGATGCCAAGGGTCGACAGAGCCTGATCGTGACCGAACTGCCGTACCAGGTGAACCCGGACAATCTGCTACTACGCATCGCCGAACTAGTCGGCGACGGAAAACTGACCGGCATCTCCGATGTTCGGGACGATTCATCGTCTCGCACGGGCATGCGCTTGATCATCGACCTGAAGCGAGACGCGGTCGCACAGGTCGTACTGAATCAGCTCTACAAGCACACGCAACTACAAGACAACTTCGGTGCGAACATGCTCGCGCTGGTGGATGGCGTCCCCCGCACATTGACGCTGGAGCAGTTCCTTCGTTACTGGATCGCGCATCAAATCGAGGTCATCCAACGACGGACGCGGTACCGGCTCCGCAAAGCCGAGGAACGCGCACACATCCTTCGTGGTTACCTGAAGGCACTCGACGCACTCGACGACGTCATCGCCTTGATCCGAGCAAGCGCGACAGTGGAGGACGCTCGCATCGGTCTGATGGAACTGCTGGAGATTGACGAACTGCAGGCCACAGCGATTCTCGATATGCAGCTGCGTCGGCTCGCTGCCATGGAACGCCAGAAAATCATCGACGAGTACGACGAGTTGATGACGAAGATCGCTGACTACAACGACATCCTCACCAACGAGCCGCGGCAACGCTTGATCGTCTCGGAAGAACTAGGGGAGATCGTCGGCAAGTACGGCGATGATCGTCGAACCGAGATCCTCCCCTGGGACGGTGAGGTCACCGACGAGGATCTCATCGCAGAAGAGGACGTCGTCGTGACGATCACCTCCGGTGGGTACGCGAAACGAACNCGCTCGGACCTGTACCGGGCGCAACGCCGTGGCGGGCGTGGCGTTCGAGGAGCTGCGCTTCGACAAGACGATGTCGTCGAGCACTTCATGGTGACCAGCACTCACAACTGGCTGTTGTTCTTCACCAATCAGGGTCGCATCTATCGAGCGAAGGGCTACCAACTACCCGACGCGAGCCGTGACGCGAAGGGCCAGCACGTAGCCAACCTGCTGGCATTTCGGCCCGAGGAGACCATCGCGTCCGTTCTGTCCATTCCCGGGTACGACGCAGCTGACTACCTCGTGCTCGCCACCCGCAGCGGTCAGGTGAAGAAAACACGACTGAGCGACTACGACACGAATCGGCAAGGCGGGATCATTGCGATCAATCTCGCCGAAGACGACGAAGTGATCGGCGCACGCTTGGTGTCGACAGAAGACGACATCTTCCTAGCGTCGACCAAGGGAATGAGCGTCCGCTTCACAGCAAGCGACGAGATCCTGCGTCCCATGGGTCGGGACACACGGGGCGTCATCGGGATGCGGTTCCGTGAGGGCGACTCGCTTCTCAGCATGGACATCGTGCGACCGGGCCAACACATCGTGACCATCACCGACGGCGGATTCGCCAAACGAACCCTGGAAGACGAGTGGGCGGCTCGTAACCGAGGGATTCTCGGCGTGCGAGCAATGAAGATCGACGAGAAGCGCGGATCGCTCGTTGCCGCGATGATCTGCGATCCGGACGATCAGATTTTCGCGATCGCGAGCAACGGTGTGGTCATCCGGACAGCCGTGTCTGAGTTGCGGCCGTCAGGCCGTGACACGATGGGTGTCACGATGATGCGGCTGGGTGATGAGGACTCGGTTGTCGCCGTGGCACGGAGCGGTGAGAAGGCGAGTGAGGACGACATCTCCGATGACGTGCAGGATGACGTGCAGGATGAGACCGAGCCCGGAGAGTCCGACGCAGAAGCGGTGGAGAGCCAGGAGGGTGACTCGGCGTGAGCCAACCGGCAGGGCAACGAGCGCGGCGTCGTGGCCAGCAGCCACCCGTCGCAGTCGAGTCGGCTGGTGCAGCAGGGTGGCCGGTGGATCCCACGGCCGACGCGCCGCCGGCAGCCACGAGTTCCGATCCCCCACCGGAGAAGTGGCGCAGGAAGCGTCCCGAGCCGCGGCGCGCTCGGGTGTATGTCACGCGACTTGACCCCTGGTCGGTAGCGAAGGCTGCGTTCTTGCTGTCGCTGGCGATCGGCATTGTGATCGTCGTTGCGTTCGGCTTCGTGTTCTGGACCCTGGACTCCACCGGAGCCCTGGATGCAGTGTCACGAACGATCGATGATGTGTTGGGAACCGGTGGCTTCGACCTACTCACGTCACTGGAACTGTCGCGCGTTCTCGGCTTCGCTGCCGTGATAGCGAGTGTGGAGATCGTCTTGGTATCCGCCCTGGCCACCTTGTTCGCATTCTTATACAACGTGACCGTCGGCCTGACGGGCGGCATAGAAGTCGTACTATCTGACAACTAGGACCGAGAGACAGATCGCATCCGTCGATCCGGTAATGTCATCTTCGCTTCGGGGCCTATAGCTCAGCCTGGTTAGAGCGCTTCCCTGATAAGGAAGAGGCCGATGGTTCAAGTCCATCTAGGCCCACATCTCGCTCGGCTGATGCCGATCGTTCCTACCCGAAACGCCCGGAGATGTAATCCTCGGTCTGCTGATGCTTCGGCTGAGAGAAAATGTCCGTCGTTGAACCGACCTCAATCAACCTGCCAGGTTCACCGACGCTCTCGAGATTGAAGAAGGCTGTTTCGTCCGACACCCGAGCTGCCTGCTGCATGTTGTGCGTGACGATGATGATCGTGTACTGATTCTTCAAGTCGTGAATCAGATCCTCGATCGCGAGGGTCGAGATCGGATCTAGCGCCGAGCACGGCTCATCCATCAGGAGCACTTCCGGCTCGACGGCTATCGCGCGGGCGATACACAAACGCTGCTGTTGCCCACCAGATAACCCGGCCCCCGGGCGATCAAGACGGTCTTTGACTTCGTCCCACAGGTTTGCTCCTTGCAAGGATCGTTCGACGGTGTCGTCGAACGAGGACTTCTTCACCCCGCGTGATTTCTCCAACTTGAGGCCGGCGATGACGTTGTCGTAGATGGACATCGTGGGGAAGGGGTTGGGGCGTTGGAACACCATCCCGATGGTGCGCCGCACAAGCACTGGGTCGACGTTGGGGGCGTAAATATCCTCACCATCGAGAAGTACCTGACCACTGACCCGGGCACCGGGAGTCACCTCGTGCATGCGGTCGATGGACCGGAGCACGGTCGACTTTCCGCACCCGGAGGGGCCGATGAAGCTCATGACCGATTGGGGTCGCACCTGCAGGCTCACACCCTGCACGGCAAGGAAATCGCTGTAGTAGATGTCGAGGTTCTTGAGCTCGATCCGGAACTGGGTAACAGCCTCGGGAGAGACAATCGATGACGTCACGAGCTTCTCCTGTCCGGTGGCCTCGACGGTTGGGTCGGTGGCGGTATCCGACGATACTGACGTGCGGTGGGCATCCATCAACGCTCCCGGGGAGCGTAGATCGCGGCAAGGATCCGAGCTCCCGAGTAGAAGATCAGCACGAGGAAAATCAGCGCGAACGCGCCACCCCATGCTCGGTCCAGGGACGACTGCGTGCCTCGGGCTATCTGATCCCAGATGAAGGTCGGAAGTGACGCTTGGGATCCCTCGAAGGCGTTCCAGTTCACGTCCTGGGCTAGGAAGGTGGTCAGAAGCAACGGCGCGGTTTCTCCGGTGACTCGGGCAACAGCGAGCATGACGCCGGTGATGATTCCGCTGATCGCCGTGGGAATGACGATCTTGATGATCACCTTGTACTTGGGTATGCCCAGGGCGAGCGCCCCCTCACGGAGTTCGTTGGGGACGATCTTCAACATCTCCTCGGCCGACTTGATGACGACGGGGATCATCAGGATGCTCAACGCCAGGCCTGCGGCCAGCCCCGATTGGGGGAAGCCGAGGGTCAAGATCCAGAACGTGAAGATGAACATGCCGGCGATGATGGACGGGATACCGGTCATCACATCGACGAAGAAGTTGATGCTCCGAGCCAGTCGCCCACGCCCGTACTCGCTGAGGTAGACAGCTGTGCAGATACCGATCGGGACAGAGATCAAAGTCGCGATGCCGACTTGGGTGAGGGTGCCGACGACGGCGTGGAGGATGCCGCCCCCTTCGGCGCGGGGGTTGACGTTACGCATCGTGGAGGTCAAGAACTCCAGGTTGATGACCGAGATGCCCTTGGTGATGACGGTGATGAGAATCCACGCCAAGGGAATGATCGCGGCCGCTGCGGTCAGGTAGATGGCGGCGGTTGCGATCCGATCGGTGGCGTGGCGTCGGCCCTCGACCGAGAGCGTCCACCCGCCGTAAATGAGGAGGAAGGCGAGCAGTGCGACGACCCACCAGGTCAGGCCCAGGATCTTCACCCCGGTGACGAGAAGAAGGATGCCGATCAGCAGTCCAGCGGCGACGGAGGCAGCAGGTGCCCAGCGGGGGAGACGGCGTCCGGTGAGCCGTAGCGGATCGTCGCTCGGGTTGATGGGTAAGTGAACGTCGGTTTTGAGACTCATCAGTTGGCCCCGGAGAAGTCTTTGCGACGGTTCACGACCCACCGCGCCGTCATGTTCACCACGAGGGTGATGAAGAACAACACGAGGCCGGTGGCGATCAAAGCGCTGCGACCGTTGTCGCCGGCCTCACCCCACTTCAGGGCGATGTTGGCGGCGATCGAGTTGCCGCCAGGCTCAGTCAACTTCCAATTGATCTCGAAGACCGCAGAGAGGATGAGCGCCACCGCGATGGTTTCACCGAGTGCGCGACCTAATCCGAGCATCGCGGCCGAGATCATGCCGGGGCGACTGAACGGGAAGACCGACATGCGAATCATTTCCCAGCGAGTGGCTCCGAGGGCGAGACTCGCCTCGATGTGACTGCGGGGCACCTGGAGGAAAACTTCGCGGGAGATCGCTGACACCGTCGGAAGGATCATTAAGGCGAGAACGACTCCGGCGATGAGGATGCTCTTGGTGTAGAGGTCGACGTTGTTGGTGAAGATCGGGATCCACCCGAGATACGTAGACAGCCATTCAGCAAAGGGGACCAAGTAGGGCATGAAGTTATACAAACCCCAGAGGCCGAAGATGATCGAAGGAACTGCCGCCAGCAAATCGACGATGAACCCTAGGCCCTTGGAGAGCCGCCGGGGAGCGTAGAAGGCGATGAACAAGGCGGTGCCGATACCGATCGGCACGGCGATGACCATGGCCAGGATCGACGTCCACAGCGTCCCGAAGATCAGGACGGAGATACCCCAGGAGGGCGGGTCCGCATCGGGGAGCCACTGCTGGTTTGTCAGCAGCGAACCCGTGTTGTTCTGCAGGGCGGGAATCGACTTCCAGACAAGGAACGCGGCAATGGCCGCCAGCACGACCAAAACGGTGATGCCCGCTCCGGTGGTCAGGAAACGGAAATTACGGTCGCCAGGTCTGACGGCTCGCTCTGATGTGATCCCAGGTTGAAGGGGGGGTTCGTGGACCGGGGCGCTCACGTAGGGAGGTCCCTTTCAGTGGGGTGTCGGACCGGGGCTTTCTGTGGTGTTTCGGTGGGGAGGTGTATCCGAAACGCTAGTGGAATTTCTCCGCGGTTGCACCGTCGTTGGGCAGGTTGACGTGGCAACAAAACCCTGCCCCGGCACTCACGCACAGACGGTGTCCGCCGGTGGTGTCCGGACGTCTTACCCATCCGTGTCAGCCGCTGTACCACCGGCCCGACCCGAGGCGTGATCATCGTTGCTTGGGTCGGGCCGATAGGTCGACCGAGTGCGGAGCGTCGTGATTACTGGAGGGCGTCGACCGAGGTGCGGACCTTGTCGAGCAACTCTCCGGTGATCGGTACGTATCCGATGTTCTCCAGCATTCCCTGCCCGTCGTCCGAGGCGGCGAAATCGAGGAAGGCCTTGACGAGTTCAGAATTCTGATCATCAGCCAGACCCCCGGTGCAGCCCACCTCGTAGGTGACCAAAGTGATCGGGTAAGCACCCTCTGCAGTGGTCCCGTAATCGATGGACAGGACGAGGTCGTTTCCTTCGCCCACGATCTCCGCAGCACTCAAGGCATTGGAAGCGTTCTGAGCCGTGGGCTCGACGGGGCCGGCGCCTTGGTCGACAGAGGCTGCCTTGGCGTTGATCGCATCCATGACGTAAGAGAGTTCGACATACCCGATGGAGTTCGGGGTCTGCTCTACCGACGCGGTGACCTGATCGGAGCCCTTAGCACCTTGTCCGCCGGGCGCGGTCCACTCTTTGCCGGTGTCGTACGCCCAGATGTCGGGAGCGACGGTCGCCAAGTAGGCGGAGAAGTTGGCGGTTGTTCCCGAACTGTCCGAACGGTGGAACTGGGCGATCGTGGCATCCGGCAGTGAGACACCGGAGTTAGTGGCCGCAATGGCGGGATCGTTCCACGACGTGATCTCGCTGGCGAAGATGCCGGCGATGGCCTCTGGGCTCAACACGAGATTGTCGACGCCCTCGAGGTTGTATGCCACGGCGATAGCGCCGCCAACCATCGGGATATTGAGGGCGTCATTTCCCTCGCAGCGCTCGACGGCCGCCGCCATATCTTCCTCAACAACGGCAGCGTCCGTGCCAGCGAAGGACACCTGGCCGGAAACAAACGATTCGACACCCGCGCCGGAACCGACGGGCTGGTAGTCGATGGTCGATTCGGGGCATGCGATCTGGTAGGCCGTCACCCACTCGGTGATGGCATTCGCCTGGGCGCTCGAGCCGGCCGCCTGGATACTCCCGTCGACGCAATTCACGTCCATTGCCGACGAACTGGAACCAGAATTGCTGGAGGTCGAGGAATCATCACTCGAGCCACATGCAGCAAGAAAGATCGAGATGCCCGCGACGGCAGCCGTCACAGCCAGGGTCTTCATGTTCTTCACGAAGGTCCTCCGCTTGTTGGGTTTAGCCGGGTGATGGTGTGCCCGACGACGCAAACGCTAGGAATGCCATGTGAACGCTCCACCGGAGCAAAGTGAACGAAAGATGAACAATGCATCGCCGTTCCATAACAGACGACCCTGACCACGATCCCTGCATTGCCTGAAGGCAACCGACAGGTGACGAAAACCTGACGTTTACACCCCGTTGGTGCTCCCGGGGCAGGACAGGGCACTATTACCTTCCACCAACGAACGACGGAGGCCCCAATGAAGAAGCTGCTGTTCCTGGCGATTCTCGGAGGCGTCGGCTACCTGGTGTACCGCCAATACATGGCGAGCCAGGCCGAGCAGGATCTGTGGGCCGAAGCCACCGCGGCACCCGACCTGCGATAGCGGTCACCACCGGTGAGTTCACGCCGGTCTACCGGGAGCCTCGCGCTCCGGTAACCTTCTGCGTCGCGCGAGAGCGAGAACGTCAGGGGGCTTAGCTCAGCTGGTAGAGCGCTGCCTTTGCAAGGCAGAAGTCAGGGGTTCGAGTCCCCTAGCCTCCACATCAACCACCCGGCCCTCATGCGTTGGGCCACGTCTGCGGGCTGTGTAGTGGCGTGACAGGATCACGCCATGGCGACCACAGCGACCATCGCAACCAATCACGGCGACATTCAGGTCAACCTTTTTCCTGATCAGGCCCCTAAGACGGTACGCAACTTCACCGGCTTAGCGGAGGGGACCCAGGAGTGGACCGACCCCAAAGTGCAAGCGAAGTCCACGGCTCCGCTGTACGACGGCACGATCTTCCACCGGATCATCCCCGGATTCATGATCCAAGGCGGCGATCCCCTCGGGACAGGAACCGGCGGGCCCGGTTACCGCTTCGATGACGAGCCTCACCCCGAGCTCACCTTCGACAAGCCGTACCTGCTGGCGATGGCCAACGCGGGACCGAACACCAACGGATCCCAGTTCTTCATCACGGTCGCTCCGACAACGTGGCTGAACTTCAAGCACACCATCTTCGGTGAGGTGGCAGATCAAGAATCACGCGACGTCGTCGATGCGATAGCCGCAGTGGAAACGGGAGCTCAAGACCGTCCCACCCAAGACGTGGTCATTGAGTCGATCGCAATTTCCCGTGATTAGCGAGTCCAACTCTTTCTTGTGAGTGACCTTCCCGGCGAGCAACAAACCCCGCGCGCTCCCCGGTGCTATCGGCACCAGGACAACGAGACGTGGATTCGTTGCTCACGATGCGACAAGGCGATCTGCACGCAGTGCATGATCCAAGCGCCGGTCGGCTACCGGTGCCCGGATTGCATGCGAGCAGAACAACCGGTGGAACCCACGACAGTTGCGGGCGCCACCACCATCGCCAAGCCGTACGTCACCTACACCCTGATCGTCATCAACCTGCTGGTTTTCGCCTACCAGTATTCGGTCGGCATCAACGCTGTCGCCGAACGCTGGGGAATGTGGCCGGTCGGGATCGTGACCGGAGATGAGTGGTACCGCTTACTGACGAGCGCGTTCTTGCACGGCTCATTCCTGCATATCGCCTTCAACATGTATGTGCTTTTCGCCCTGGGGCCAACCTTGGAACGCATTCTCGGACACGTGCGCTTCACCGCTCTTTACCTGCTCTCGGCAGTGGGTGGCGCCGTGGCGTCGTACTTCTTCTCCGACATCACGACGGTGTCGGTCGGGGCCAGCGGCGCGATCTTCGGGCTCATGGGTGCGCTGGTGGTCGCAGGTCGACGGTTGCGGTATGACGTCACGCAAGTACTCGTCCTGTTGGGAATCAACGTGGTAATCGGGTTCCTCGCACCCGGGATCGATTGGCGAGCCCACCTCGGGGGACTGGTGACCGGAGCTGTGGTCGCCGCGATCTTGGTTCACGCACCGAGGAAGTCGCGGACCTTCATTCAAGTAGCCGGATTGAGCGGTGTCTTGCTGATCCTCGTTGCCGTGGCGATGCTGCGGACGTCTCAGATTCAAGAACTCTTGGCACCGCTGGGTGTGATCACGACCTAGGGCGCACACTCGAGGCGTACGGTGGATGCCATGAATGATGCGGTGATCGTCGAAGCGGTACGAACGCCCGTAGGTATCGGCAAACCCGAGAAGGGGGACCTGTCGGGTATCCATCCCGCGGACCTGTCGGCGCACGTCATTGACGCACTGATCTCGCGGGTGGGAATCGAACCGGAGAACGTGGACGACGTCATCTGGGGGTGCGTGGGCCAGGTCGGCGAACAAAGCGCCAACATTGCGCGCAACGCCGCGCTGGCCGCCGGGCTGCCCGAGTCGGTCACCGGGGTATCCATCGACCGTCAGTGTGGTTCCAGCCAGCAAGCGGTCCACTTCGCGGCTGCCGCTGTGATGTCCGGCCAGATGGACGTGGTGATCGCCGGCGGTGTCGAGTCGATGTCACGGGTGCCGATGTTGTCGAACATGGCCGGTGGGGACGGTCCGTTCGGGCCGCGCATGACGAGCCGCTACCCGGATCTGGTGAATCAAGGGATCAGTGCCGAGATGATCGCGGAGCGGTGGAATCTGTCTCGCGCGATGCTGGACGAGATCGCGGCTGAATCTCAGCAACGTGCAGCGCGCGCGATGAAGGACGGACTGTTCGACGCTGAGATCACCACCGTTGACACCAAGGAAGGGCCCGTCCATCACGATCAAGGAATCCGCCCGGACACGACGGCCACGTCCCTCGCGGGCCTTAGGCCAGTCTTTCGTGAAGACGGGGTGGTGACGGCCGGCAACTCGTCACAGATCTCCGATGGGGCGGCCGCGGTACTGGTGACGACCTCGGCCCGGGCCCGCGAACTCGGACTCACTCCGATGGCCCGCTTGCACTCGTTCGCGATGGCGGGTGTGGACCCGGTCATCATGTTGACCGGACCCATTCCCGCGACCAGCAAGGTGCTCACCAAAGCTGGGCTGGATCTGGCCGATATCGGAAGCTTCGAAGTGAACGAGGCGTTCGCCGCGGTCCTCGGAGCGTGGCTGGCAGACACTGGCGCGGACCGCGGGGTCACAAACCCCCAGGGCGGGGCGATCGCGCTCGGCCACCCCCTCGGCGCGTCGGGAGCGCGACTGATGACGACCCTCGTGCACCGGATGCGACGAGAGAACATTCGGTTCGGTCTTCAGACGATGTGTGAAGGCGGAGGAATGGCAAACGCAACAGTGGTCGAGCTTCTTTCGTCACATTCGTCACGGTGATACACAGGCCACCCATTTATCCACACTGTTTCCACAACTGGGGATAGAACTACACGCTTGTAACTAGTTTTCCCTCACAAATAGGCACGTCAGCGTTCAATCCAGACTTGGACCAGGTGTGGACAACTTCACCCAAAAAGGGTGCGTAAGGGTCTATTTCCACTTGGTGGACAGGATGAAACCCGTGATGATGAAAGCGAACCCGATGGCCACGTTCACCAAGCCGTTGGCGGCTCCACCGATCGAGTTCATGATGGGAATCTGCGACCCGGCAACGTAGTAGATGACGATGTAGACCAGCCCGATGACGAAGCAGGCGATCATCGCCGGGGCGAGCCACCCGGGCGAGCCGATCTTGGCGACCTTCCGCTCACCCTTGGACGGGGGCGGGGTGTAGGGCGTCTTCTTACGGCCCTTGGACTCCGGCACGGCGATCTCCTTCTGCTTATGTGTCAGCACCCATAGCCTGCCACACGTCAATGGGCGGGATACCGGAGAATAGGCACGTGAGCGGCCCGCGCATCCTGGTGGTGGACAACTACGACTCCTTCGTCTTCAACCTGGTGCAGTACCTGGCGCAATTAGGGGCCGACGTCACCGTGGTGAGAAACGATGCCGTCACACCGGCGGACTGCCTGTCCTACGACGGAGTGCTGTTGTCTCCGGGACCGGGAACCCCGGCCGATGCTGGAGCGTGCATCCCGATTGTGCGCGAGTGCGCAGGAAAGACCCCGATCTTCGGTGTGTGCCTGGGACATCAAGCGATCGCCGAGGCGTACGGGGCGACGGTCCGCCAAGCACCGGAATTGCTGCACGGCAAAACCTCGCAGGTGGTGCACGACGGTCACGGAGTGCTCGCAGGCCTACCGAACCCGTTCACCGCCACGCGGTATCACTCTCTGGCCGTGGACCCCGCGACCATTCCCGATGTTCTGGAAGTCACCGGAGCAACAGAATCTGGTGTGATCATGGCGGTGAAGCACCGCGCAGACATGGTCGAGGGGGTGCAGTTTCACCCGGAGTCGGTGTTGACCGAGGGCGGCCACGAGATGTTGGCGAACTGGTTGGCCGACTGCGGGTACTCGATAGCGCGGGAGCGAGCGCGGACGCTTCAACCGGTGATCGGCAAGAGCGACGACGATCCAGACGAGTAGCGACCGCCCATTCGGCGCACACAACCGGCCGTCTCCGTGGGAAGAGAGAATCGTTACGGGACCGGGACGGTGGGAGCAGGTGTTGGCTCCGGCGGCGGTGCCGGCGGCTCGGTCGGCTGCGGGGCTTCCGTCGGTGCGGGTGGCTCGGTCGGTTGCGGAGCTTCCGTGGGTTGGGACGGATCGGTTGGCTGCGGAGTATCAGTCGGAATCGGCCCCGCCGTCGGGACGATCGGTTCGGTTGGCTCCGGGGTGGGTGACTCTGTCGGTTCGGGCTCGATGGAGATGGTGATGGTCACGATCGACCCACGCTCCAGCGACGTTCCGGGTGGAGGTGCCTGCGCGAGAACAATCCCGGGCGGTTCGAGATCATCGGACTCCTGCTCGATGACTTGGATCTCGAATCCAGCCTGGGCGATGTCGCTGCGTGCTTGGGCGACCGAAACACCCGAGACGTCGGGGACTTCGACGAGGCCGGAGGAAACAACAACGGATACCGCGCTTCCCGCAGCCAACTGCGCACCCTCGGCCGGGTCCTGGGCGAGCACGTAGCCGGCGGGCTGATTGGAGTCTTCTTCAGTGACGTCTCCCAGTTGGAGGCTCGCGTCACTGAGCGCCGTACGAACAGCATCCAGGGACGTCAGCCCGAGAAGTTGGGGAACGGTCGCTTGCTCCCGTCCGGTGCTGATCGTGACGTTGACCGCTTGACCTTGCTCGATGCTCTCCCCGGGCGCTGGTTGCTGGGCAATCACGGTGCCGGGTGTGCGGTCGGAGATTTCCGGCGTTTGCGCACCGAGGCGTAGTTCGAACTCGGCAAGGCTCGCGGTGGCTTCCTCGAGGTTCAGTCCGTCCAGGTTAGGAACCGTGACAAGGTCGGCGGTGGTGCCGCCGAAAATGAACCGGCCGATGCCCAAGGCTCCGAGGACCGCCACGGCAACGGCCGAGAGGCTGATAATCCAGAAGATGGTGCTCCGCCCGGCGCGGCCGCGACGGCGCCGCGAGGTGTCATAGATCGGATCTGTCGCTGGTGGTTGCCCTCCCACCGCTTGCACGGGTGTCATCTGACGGGTGGAGTCGGCGACGACGGTCGGGACGGCGGCGGTGACCGGTGCACCGGCAATAGCTCGCTCGACGTCAGCCCGGAACTCCGTCGCGCTCTGGTAGCGATCATCCGCGCGCTTAGCGAGGGCGCCAAGCACGACGGTGTCGATCTCCGGGGACACTCCGTTATCCACTTGGGATGGTGGCGTGGGCATCTCGCTGACGTGTTGGTAGGCGATCGAGACGGCGCTTTCTCCGGTGAAGGGTGGCTGCCCGACGAGTAACTCGTAGAGAAGAACGCCCGTGGAGTAGAGGTCGCTACGCGCATCGACTACTTCACCGCGGGCTTGCTCGGGTGACAGGTACTGCGCTGTCCCCATTACCGCGGAGGCGGACGTCATCGTCTGACCAGACTCGTTGACCGCCCGCGCGATGCCGAAGTCCATGACTTTGACGTCGCCGGTGCGGGTGAGCATGACGTTCGCCGGCTTGATGTCGCGGTGGACGATGCCGTGCCGGTGCGCGTAGTCGAGCGCGGTGAGCACGCCCGCCGCGATCTCGAGGGCGCGCTCGGGAAGAAGTCGCCGACCGCTGGCGAGCAACTGCCGAAGCGTCATGCCGTCGACGTACTCCATGACGATGTAGGGGACGACGACATCTTGACCGTCCGGGTCGATGAGAGTGTCTTCGCCGGTGTCGTATACGGCGACAATGTTCGGGTGGTTCAACGCAGCGGCGCTTTGGGCTTCGCGACGGAACCGCTCCTGGAATGTTGGGTCCTTGGCTAGGTCCGGTCGCAGGATCTTGATGGCGACACGTCGACCGAGGCGCAGATCCCGGCCCTCGTGCACCTCGGCCATTCCGCCACGACCGATGACCTCGCCGACCTGGTAGCGGTCGCCGAGCATCTTGCCGGGCTCAGCCTGCGTCACGACAATCCCTTTCCCACGTGTCTGCCCACCGAGCGGGCAGGTCATTCATTGTCTCAGGAGTCACAGCGTCGACCGGATAGGCGCGTGAGTCACCCGTGGCGGCACGCGCCTCGGGCCTGTCTTCCGCCTGGCTCCCNGCCGGTCTTCGCGCACCATCACCGACGCTCCAGAACTGCCTCCATGACGTCCTTCGCGATGGGGGCGGCGAGACCGTTTCCACTGACCTCCTCCGCACCGGCATCCTCTACGAGCACCGCCACGGCAACCTGGGGTGCCGCTGCGGGGGCGAAAGACACGAACCAGGCCACGGTGGGTTGATCGTTGCCGGTTTGGGCGGTACCCGTCTTTCCCGCTACTCGGACGTCGGGGATACGGGCATTGGTTCCGGTGCCGTTCTCGACGACGTTCACCATCATCTCGGTGAGCGCGAGTGCCTCGCTCGGGCGGAGCGCGTCCGCGAAGACCTCCGGCTCTGTTGTCTGCAAGATGGTCAGGTCAGGGGCCCGCACTTCTTGAATCAGGTANGGAATCATCGTGCGCCCGCTGTTGCCNATGGATGCGGTCACCATCGCCATCTGCAACGCGGTGGCGCGAACATCGAACTGCCCGATGGCACTCATNGCGGTTTGCGGCTCATCCGGGTCGGCGGGGAAGCGNGACGTCGCGGCGCGNAGCGGAATCTCGAAGGTCGTATCGAAACCGAAAAGTTCGGACTGCTCCCGAAGAGCGTCAGCACCGAGCTCGTTACCCAACCACGCGAACGCCGTGTTGCACGAGACCGCGAGCGCGTCNCGGAGGGTGACCTTGCCGCCGGGTCCGCACTGNCGNCGGTTCCAGTTACGCAACTCCTTNTTGGATTGCGGGAGATCGTAGGTGCGNGGCCCNGGGATNACGGAGTTCGGATTGAACCTGCCGGACGAGAGCGCGGCGGCTGCCGTGACAAGTTTGAAGGTCGATCCCGGTGGGTTGAGAGAGACGATCGGCCGATTCAACAAGGGCTTGTCCGGGTCGNCCTCGAGTTTGTTGTAGTACTCCCGGATCTCGGTGGGGTCATGGCTGGAGAGCTTGTTCGGGTCGAAGGACGGTGCCTGAACGGACGCCAGGATCCGTCCCGTCGCCGGCTCAATCGCGACGACGGCGCCCTTCTTTCCACGAAGACCCAGATACGCGGCCCGTTGGGCGGCCGCATCGATGGTGGTGGTCACCGCCCCACCGACGGGTTGACGCCCGGATACGAGTTGTTGGATCCGGTCGACGGCAAATATCTCGGACCGGCCGTTCAGGATCCGATTTTCAGTGCGCTCCAACCCGGTCGCTCCGTAGATGAGCGAGTAGAAGCCGGTGATTGGCGCATACAGCCGGGGGTTGGAGTACTGCCGTAGGTAGGTCAGCGTGTTGCCCGTCTCCACCGATCGCGCGACCGGGTCGGTACCGACGAGGATCGGTCCGCGCTCGCGGTCGTACTCGGCGAGAAGGATGCGCTGGTTACCGGGACGGTCCCGGTAGTCGCCGGCGTTGACCACCTGAATCAGGGTGATGTTGACCAGTACCGCCACCATGAGCAGCGCGAACACCAGCGACAGCCTGCGTACCTGACGACTCATGCCGTGCTCCTCACACAGCCCGCACGATTTGTGTCATCGCATCGTCGGGGGAGGGGGCGACGGGTGCGGGTCGACGCGAACGGTCGGAGATCCGCAGCAGGATGGCGACGATCACCCAGTTGGCGACCAGCGACGACCCTCCGTAGGACAGGAACGGTGTGGTCAGTCCCGTCAACGGGATGAGGCCGGTGACCCCGCCGATGATGACGAACACCTGAAGCGCGAGAACGATGGAAAGACCGGCGGCGAGTAGTTGACCGAAGGAGTCGCGCGCCGCGACCGACGTCCGTAGCCCGCGCTCAACCAAGATCGCATACAGCAACACCAGGGCGAATAAGCCGGTGATGCCAATCTCTTCACCGAGCGCCGCCACGATGAAATCTGTCTTGGCGAAGGGAACGAGGTTGGGAAAACCCTGACCCAAGCCGGCGCCAAGAACACCACCGTTGGCGAGCCCGAAGATCGCTTGCACGATCTGGTACCCACCGGTGTCCGCGTAGGCCCACGGGTCCAACCAGACGGTGACGCGGGAGCGCACGTGGGCGAAGTTGTAGTACGCCAACGCGGCACCCGCGAAGAACAACAAGGCACCGAGAATGATCCACGACCGCCGTTGCGTCGCGATATACAACATCGCGACGAACAGGCCGAAGAACAACAACGACGTCCCCAGGTCGCGTTCGAACACCAAGACGGCGAGGGAGACCAGCCAGGCGATCACCAGCGGCCCAAGATCCTTCAATCGGGGAAGCTCGATACCGAGGAACTTGGTGCGGACCACCGCGAGTGAATCTCTCTTCGCGACGAGATAACCGGCGAAGAAGATGGTCAACAGGATCTTCGCGGCTTCGGCAGGTTGGAAGGACAGATCACCGACACGTATCCACAACGTCGCACCGTTGACGGTGGTGCCGATCGCCGGGACCAGCGGGAGAACCAGCAACACCAGACCGATGAGGCCGGAGGTGTAGGTGTAGCGGGCGAGCCGGCGGTGGTCTTGCAGCAAAACAAGGACGGCGATGAACAAGATGATCGCGATGGAGAACCACGTCAACTGCGAGTAGACATCGGGGGTCGGCATGGGTGAGTCGCTGAGTACGGCGCGACGTGCGGAGGCGACATCGATCCGGTAGATCATCAGTAGACCGAGCATGGTCAGCAGCGTGGCGACGGGCAGCATGATCGGGTCGGCGTAGCGGGCGAAGATGCGGATGGTGATGTGGGCCGCCAGCGCGAGCCCCCCGACAACTCCGGCGGTGACCCAATACCGGGTGGTCATGCCTTCTCCCGACACCCACCCGATCTGCATCGTGCCGAGCAGGCCGATACCCCACGCCAGAATCAACAGCAGCAACTCGACCCAGCGACGAGTGGGCTTCTTGCGGTCCCGAGTGGACGCCTGCGTGGGCGCTTCGGTAGTCACGGCGCATCCTCGACCGGCTCGTTGCTGAGGCTGCCGGGGCACCCAGCGGGCGGGAAGATCGTCTGGCACTCATCGGCCCGAACCTGTAGTTCGGTGACGATGCGCTGGGCGTCGGCCTCGCTTTCGGCGGGTATGCCTTTGCTNACGAGTTCTTGGTCGAACAGGGGTAANTGTCCGGCGGGCAGNCCNGTGTCCNTGGTGAGTGTCGACAGCGAGACACCGGCCAGGTTCCCGGGAACTCCCTGGTAAATCGCGACCGTTCCGGTGCCGGGGCTGCCGTTGACCGCGATGTACCACTGGGATTGCAACCACGCCTGCGCAGCGATGAGAGCCCCGTACGTCAAGGCGGCGATGGCGGCGATGAGGGCGACGTAGATACCCACCCTCTTCCAGCGACGCGCACGCCGGGTCTTGCGTTGGGCCGCAGCCTGCTCATCGCGCATCGCCTGTTCGGCCGCGGGCACCACGATCTCGGCGTCGATCAAAGGCTGGGGAGCCGTCGGCGGCCCACCATCCACCGGTGGCAGTGCCTCGGGGGCGTCCGGATCTGGTTGAGCATCATCGGGGAAACGCACGCCGGGCAGTTGTGCTCGCACCCGGGGTTCACCCGCGGCTCCCACGACGACGGGCGCGAAGAGAGTTTCAGATGTTCCGTCTGATGTGATCGCATCCGCCACGACGTCCGCCACGACCACGGTGACGTTGTCCGGTGCACCGCGCTCGAGAGCGAGATCCACCAGACGCGTGACGCACCCCGTCGGGTCACTCATCGTCAAGGCGCCCGCAATGTCGGCGCTATCGACCACACCGGACAACCCGTCCGAGCACAGCAGATACCGGTCTCCAGTTCTGGCTTCTCGAACGGACAGGTCTGCCTCGACGGGGTTCATCCCGTCCAGGGCGCGCATCAACAGGGAACGTTTGGGATGAGTGGCGGCTTGTTCCTCGGTGATCCGTCCAGCGTCCACCAGTGTCTGCACGTAGGTGTGGTCGTGCGTGAGCTGCACAAGTTCGTGATCGCGGAACAGATACGCGCGCGAGTCACCGACGTGAACGATGGCGACTCGACTGCCGAGCCAATACAACCCGGTCACGGTCGTTCCCATACCCGTGAGGTCAGGCTCTTCATTGATGATGGTGTTGATCGTCTCGCCGGTGGAGTCGATCGCGTCGGTCAAGGCGTTGAGGAGTTCCGACGATGACGGCGGGTGAACATCGAGATCGGCAACGGTCGCGATAGCAACGGCGGACGCGAGTTCTCCGGCCGCGTGGCCACCCATACCGTCCGCCACCATCAACAGGCGGGGTCCGGCGTAGCCGGAGTCTTCGTTTCCGGCTCGCACCAGGCCGACATCGGATCGGGCAGCAAAGCGCAGGGTCACCGGGGGAGCAGTGTCAGGGACGACGAGCGCCGCCTGGCCGTCCTCGCCCACCTCGATAGCGACATCGATAGTGACGTCGTCCGCGCTGGGAGCAGCGACGCCGTCAGAGTCGATATCGTTTGCGTCCTTCTCGGGATTCGTGTCGTTCATGGCCGCCTACTTCTGGATCACCAGCGTCGTGCGGCCGACCCGAAGAGGTGCCCCGATGGGCAGAACGGTGGGCGTGGTGAGGCGCGTGCGATCGATCCAAGTGCCGTTCGTTGACCCAAGGTCCTCCGCGACCCAGGCCCCCTCGGATTCGTAGATGCGCGCGTGGCGGCTGGAGGCGTAGTCGTCGTCGATGACGATCGTGGAGTCCGGCGCCCGGCCGAGAGTAATTTGCGCTCCCTCGAGCGGAATCTCCGTTCCTTGCAGCGGCCCTTCGGTGACAACGAGTCGTGTCCCTTTACCTCTCGATCGTCGTGACGTGCGCCCGGACTTGCGCGTGCGTGGGGCGCGTCCGGGACCTGCCGCGAGATCGTCGGAAGCACTGGAGTCGCCACGCAAATCGTTACGAAGGGCAATCAGAGCGAAAACCACGAACAACCACAGCAGGCCGAGAAACGCGAACCGTGCCAGCGTGAGCGTGAGCTCGGACACGTCAACTGCTCCGGAAGGTGAACGCCGTCCCGCCGAGTTTCACGATGGCTCCCTCGGTGAGGGTGCACTCGTCGATGCGAATTCCGTCGACGAAGGTCCCATTGGTGGACTTCAGGTCGCGAACGATGGCGGGGTCACCGACGACGATCTCGCAGTGTTTCCGAGACACCCCCGGGTCCTCGACGCGGATGTCCGCATCTGTCCCACGACCCATCAGAGTGATCGCACGCACGAGCGGGTAGGCCTGGCCGGCCACCTCGAGGCGGGGCTGCCCGCCGGATGGGCCGCCGGATGGGCCTTGAGACTGCGCTGCCGGCTGTTCGTCGGGACCCGATGTCGCTTCAGGCTCAGCTGGTGCAGCCGAGGACGGCGCGGCCGCCGACCGTGCAGCCGCAGCGGCGGCCGGGGGCGCCGGTTCCGCNGCTTCGACGACGCCCGCTCGGGAGGTGACTTCGGCTTTGGCTTCACTTCGGACCCGGAAGATGCCGGTCTCCAGNTCATCGTCCTCACTGAGTGTGACGCGAACCTCTCCGAGCAGGGTGTAGTGCTGCTCGCCGGCGTAGGTGGTGACGAGGGTGGCGAGCTCGGCGGCCAGGGCGTCTTTGAAGACAGCGAGTCGCTTGTAGTCGTGGTCGGAGAGCTCGACATGGAAGACATTCGGAATGACGGTCCGGTCTCGATCCAGGACGCTGGCGCGGTCATCTACGTCACGCTGCAGGGCGGCAGCAAGTTCGACGGGCTGAACTTCCGCCTTGAATGCCTTGGCGAAAGCCCCGTTGACCACCCGGTCCAGGGAGTCCTCGAACTTCTGCAGCAAACCCACCCATGGATGTTACTTCCCCGACCACGGTGCGCCGTGGAGCCGGACCGCAGCGCACAAGGGCAAGTAGTTGGCTCACCAACGATGACCGAAATGCGGGCCTGTACCCTTTCGTCGCTGCCCACTGCGGTGGGTTGGGCGCGAGTGGCGGAATAGGCAGACGCGCACGGTTCAGGTCCGTGTGCCCGAAAGGGCGTGGGGGTTCAACTCCCCCCTCGCGCACCACACGGTGCAGNTTCACCCAGTTCAGGCTCCTGCGGTCAGCCGCAGCACCCTCCTCCGCAGCACCCCCCAGAACTCGGTGCTGTCTCTATTGAGGATCCTCCGGTCAATGTTGTCCCTACGGAAGCGACGTTCAACAGACGAACGGTGTCACCGTGGCCAGCGGGACACAGTGCCGTATCACTCGACTGGCTCATGGGTCGTTGCAGGACGAACGTGTCACCGCATTGGCGACACCGAAACTCGTACGCGGGCATGACGACAGATTACGACGCCCACCGAATAGGCACGTTCTGGTATCCGCGAATGACGTGGGATGGATAGCGCGTTGGCTCCCCGTTCATTTCGAAGGCCGGCAGTGTGCGCAGCAGTTGGCGCATTCCCACGCGTGCTTCGAGTTTCGCGAGCGGCATCCCGATGCAGAAATGAATGCCTTCACCGAACGCGAGGTTCCGACTCCCGTCACGGTCAAGAATCAACTCATCCGGACGGTCGAACTCGCGTGGATCTCGGTTAGCTGACGCGAAAATCATTAGCACCCTCGACCCTGTCTCCAACTCGACGCCGTGCAGCGACACGGGCTTGGTGGTGACGCGGGCGAGCCATTGCGCGGGCGCATCGAACCGGACGAACTCATCGATGGCAGCGGCGGTGGGGAGGTCGACCCCGTCGCCGAGTTCTGCACGTGTCACGGCTCCGGTGGCGAGGGAATGCACCATGGTGCCGAGCAGGCTGGTCGTTGTTTCCATCCCGGCGGCGATGAGCAGCAACGTGAGCCCTTGGATTTCTTCGTGCTCCATGGAGCCGTCGTCGATGGCACGCGCGAGGTCACCGAAGACATCGTCGGTGTAGTTGCCGCCACGACGCTGATCAACCTGGTCTTCTAGGAAGGCCACGAGTTCGGCCCGCAGTTCGTATGCCTGGGGGGACGGGCCGGATTCACCGGGGGGACGGTTGAGCATCTCGAGCCCGGTGTCGGTGGTCCAGGCGATGTCTGATTCCGGGATACCCAGGATGCGAAAGATCGTCATGATCGGCAGCCGCTGGGTGAAGGCAAGCCCGAGGTCCACGTCGGTGTGGTGGGGCAGATCCTCCAGCAGTTCTGCGGCGGTGGCCTCGACCATCGGTTCGTAACTCTTGACCGCCTTGTTGAGGAATCGTGGCGCGAGGACTTTGCGAAGTACGTCGTGCCGGGGTGGATCAAGCTCTTGGATACTTCCTGGTCCGAAGAATTTCACGTACGTCCCGAGTTCGACGCCCTCGGAGCTGGAGAACGTCTCCCAGTCACGCAGACCCTCTTGCACGTCGGTGTATCGCGAGAGCGCCCACGCGTCGTGCTTGGCGATGTAATACAGCGGGTGATGATCCCGTAGTTGTTGGTAGATCGGGTAGGGATCGAGATGAGCCTCAGGTGACACCGGGTCGTAGACGACTGAACTGCTGGAGTCCGAGCTGTTCGAGTGCAGGCTGTCCGAGTCGGGGCTGCCTGACCCTGCTTCGGCGTGCGACTGCATAGTCAAAAAGTACCGACGACGCGGTCGTCAGAGGGAGACGATCGCAGTAATTGTCTCGGTGAACGCGCGGGTATCAGAAAAGTCGGGCATGACGGCGTCCGGCCGATGCTCCTCCAGCGCAGCGGCGTCGAAGATGCCCGTGGTCGTCGCGATGACGGGAAACCCTGATGCGTGGGCGGCCAGGATGTCCAGTGGGGTGTCTCCGACGATGATCGGCCGGATTCCCTGCTGCACAGACAAGCGCTCCGCGGCAGCGGCAACGAGTTCCATACGGGTGGCGTGCAGATCACCGTAGAAGCCGGCATCGAAGTCGATGTGATCGGCGAGGTGCGCGGTGGTCACTTTCAGACGGGCACGCTCGGGGGTATTGCCAGTGAGGACCGATTGTGAGGCGCCGGCCTGCGCGAGGTGGGACAAGAGATCCGCGGCGCCGACGTTGGCGGTGGATGGTGAGGTTCGCATGTCCTCCCCGGTCACCTCATCAATGACGCGAAGCGCGCTCGCGAGCTCGTCGTCGCTGGGTAGGTGGTCGGCGAACAACTCGATAATGATCTGCCGGTCGGTCTTTCCGACGCCTGCGGGGAGACGGTCGACCGGACGACCGAGAACGCTGCCGACGGCGTGCGCGTGCCGGTCGCGGGTAGCGGGGGCATGAGTCACCAGTGTGCCGTCGATGTCCCACAGAATGAGAACGTCGGCCAGGTCGCTCACGCGAGCACGGTAATCACTCGCAGAAACCCCCATCGCAGCACGGCTGGATGTAGTAGCACGACGGGCAGAAGTCCTTCCCTCCGCGACGCTCGAGGTCAGACGCCTCGCAGGCGGGGCAGGGCCCGGGGTTTCCCATCACAGGGGTGAGCATCCCGAACCTTGTTGACCCAGGGCAGCACCCCGCACGCGGGCGTGTCGGCGGAAGTCGAGGAGGCGCTGTCGTGCGCGGGGCTACTCCAAGCCTGTGGACTTGGGAATTACGTCGGCACGCGAACGGCCGCAGAGAGCCGTGACGGCACGGATGGTCCGTAAGGAGTGATTGCCTCGACGCGGAAACGGTGCTTTCCGGGCGCACGCTTCACTCGGCATTCCAAGGGTGAGGTCGTCGGATCAATACGACACAGGACCTTCCCTTTAGGAGTCGTGACGTGGTAGCTCGTGACGGCGGGGTAGTCCACAGGTGACACACGGATACGAACTGGCTTGTTCTTCGACGACGATTTCAGCACCTTCGCGGTGGGCGCTTCAGGCCAGAGAATCTCGGCGGCGGGTACGAGGTTGGCATCCCCTTCACCTTGGGCGTTGTAGCCGCGCACGGTCATCCCGTCGACGCCTCTGGCCTCCGTGGGGAAGGAACACGTGGTCTCCACCGTCGAACACAGCAGGGCCCCGGAGGTGTCGAGGACGTCGTAGGCGACGACCGTGTCGGGGGAGTCGGCGGGAGCGTCCCACCAGACCGTCGTGGCTCCTTCAACCCGGGAGGACTGGACGTTCTGCGGCCGGCTCGGAATCAGGGGNAGCCCGGCGGTCNCTAAGGCGGCGTTGGCAAGTGTCCGGTAACTCATGCCGGTGAACCCGATCACCCCAGCGCCTGGGAGCCCGTTGCACGAGCCGCCGGCGATGTTGCCGAGAAGGAGGGGAGCGTCGTTCTCGATGACGAAGCGTGGACCGCCACTGTCGCCGGAGCACGCGTCGATCCCCGACTGCTTCGAGGACAAGATTGCCAGACCGTCGGAATTCCGGAAGTCATCGAGCACACGCAACAGCGGCAGCGCCGCTCCCCGCGGAATATCGGTGGTGGGGCTGGAGGGTGACGGAAAGCCATACCCCAGCGCGGACACGGGGGTTCGGTTGTTCAACCAGCGCCCAAGCTCCGCTGTTGTCGCCAGGCGGGAGAAGGTGACGTCGCCCACACCTTGATCAAGAACGACGAATGCAATGTCATCGCCGGGAACATCGGTGCCGCGCAGTTGAAAATCATCCGCGACGAATGTCTGCACCACGCGGGCCGGTGTGGCGCCTTGAACACCGCCGCTGGTGATCCGAAAGGCCGTTCCCGGGTTGACGACGAAGAACGATGAAGGATCGATGGGCCCACCGGTTGTTTCATCGATGACACAGTGCGCGGCGGTGAGCAGCACGGTTGGCTTCCAGACACCGGCACTGCAGACGCCGTAGGAGTTACCGCGAACGGAGATCAACGCGGTGACGAATGGAGTGCCAGAGGCATCCCCGGCGGCCATCAGACGCGGCTGACGTTCTCCCGCGGCGTTACCCGCGGCGGCACTAGTCGCGCTGGCAACGGGTATCGCGGCGAGCCACAAAGCCGTTACCGCGGCGATGAACGCCACCGCACGCGAGCGAACACGGGGACGGGCAGCGCGGCTCGGAGCGGGNNNAGGTGTGCCGNGTGTGCGGNCTAGCGGCACGTGCAGCGCTGTGTCTCGGGGACGTTCACTAGCGCCTCCTGGATGTGCTCGCCGCAACCGGTCCAGGTGACTTTGCCGCACTGGTTGCAGGGGGCGGGACTGCACATGGTGTTCTCCTTCGTGGGAACGAGTCGCGTCCGTCTTTAGATTACCAGGGTACCCCGGGGGGTATAAATTCGCCAACCCGGACCCCTTCGGTGTGGTTGGGTGCCGTTCGTGGGCACCTGGGTGACAGAGACCGCCTACGCCGTCTTGTTCTTCATGGGTTTGACGTTTCTCTTCGTCGTTCCGTTCATTTCAGACCAAGTTTCCCGGTTTGGCTGGTTCCGGGGATGGCCGGCCGTTGTATCCGCAACAACTGTCCTCTACGGCTGTGCCTTGGTGGCGTTCACACTATTTCCCCTCCCCGACTTTGCCGGTGATTACTGTGAGGCGCACGCTGATGTGAATCATTGGCAACTCATCCCGTTCCAATCGCTGGCAGACATCGTTGAGTACGCCGAGAGCAACGGGTTGCTCGCCACCCTCATCTCCGACGTACGCCTGCAAGTGATCATGAACGTCGTCTTCTTCGTCCCCTTGGGGTTCTTTCTCGCTTACCGGGGTCGTCGTTCACTTGGCGCGACAGCCCTCATCGGATTCTCTATTTCCCTGGCAATCGAGTTGACCCAAGGAACCGGCCTGTGGGGCTTGGCGCCTTGCCCTTACCGAGTCGCCGACGTCGACGACCTGTTGACCAACACCACTGGAGCACTGCTCGGNTGGTTCATCGGTCGAGCGGCGATCCGANTCCTTGCCCGANCCGACCCCGGTCAAACGGTCAGATATCGATCCTCCGGGGCCAAC
>FUFK010040801.1_pt1 | contig 125707 bp, 72 predicted proteins | sample 1021851 | NCBI WGS metagenome assembly FUFK01 (sample SAMEA51879418, study PRJEB19060) | metagenome
ACCCGATGGGCAAAAGTCGAATGGGATTTTGCGACCGACGGCGGCACGGTGTCGGGTTCTCCGATCACGCTCTCGCTGACTCTGCCTGACAACTCGATCGTCATCGGCGGCGTCGTCGAAGTCATCACCGCAGTCACGTCAGCCGGATCGGCTACGGTCGCTCTTGGGGTGACTGGCGCGGCGACAGCGTTGCTCGCTGCGACCGGCAAAGCTGACTTTGCTCTCGGCGCTGTACTTCCGTTAGCGGCAGTTTCTGCAGCACCGATCAAGTTGCCAGCGGCAACCGCTTTGACGCTGACTGTAGCAACCGCAAATCTGACTGCAGGCAAGTTTAATATTTGGGTCGAATATCTGCCCGGAGACGCTTAGAAAATTAGGGGAAGCCGGCTGTCAAAAGTCGGCTTTCTCTGTTTTCTTAGGTGCCTTGTAAGTCTTTGAAAAAGCTGAACTATTCGATGCAGCTTTTTTGAGGGTACTCGGTAAGGCAACAGCTTGAACGTCGTTAGAATCGAATCTGGGCTGTCTGAGAGCATACTGTCTTTTTGACCAGTGCTTTAACAGATCATCAAAAAAAACCGGCTTTTGGAGGGGTAAAAAATCATGGCTTGGACCTATGGCGCAGACCCCGAAAATCACAACCGCGACGCAGTTCGTTTGAACATCGGAGACACCGATACGAACGACCAACAATTGCAAGATTCTGAGGTCGATTATTTTCTCAGCTTGTTCGGCACGTCGGGTGCCGGTCGAGTCATTCCGGCTTCGATCAGATGTTGCGAAGCACTCGCCGCAAAGTATGCGCGACAGACCGACACAACGAATCAAGGTCTGAGCGTTGCGGCTTCAAAACGTCAGCAGCATTATTTAAATTTAGCGTCGACACTTCGAGAGCAAGAGACGACGCTGGCCGAAGTCTTCTTAGGTGGCAGCACGTTCACCGATGCTGAAAAGCTCGACGACAACAACAACCTCATTCAGCCGTCGTTTCGAATCGGTCAGACTGATTGGGTCAGACGCGATAAAGATGACCCNGACTATTGGGGCAACTGATGGACCCACAACTAAAAGCGCAGTTGCGTGAGACGATCAGCGTGGCGACAGCGGCGTCGGTCGATGCTGCAGGCGATCCAGCGTACAACGCACCGGCAACCCGACCGGCGCGAGTCGTCAACGTTCGAGAGACGACTGAGCGACGTGACGGCACGATTCTCGAAACGACCGTGGCGATCATCACCGAGACGGCGATCGCTCTGACCGATCGCATCTGGTTGCCAGGCGACAACAGCGGCGACGCAACGCTTGCCCGTCGGCCTCAGTATGTCGAGAAGGCTGTCAACGAGTTCGGCGTGCTCGACTTNTACAGGACGAAACTCTGATGGCTCGAATGATACCGAACCCCGGCAGCAAGAAGACTGAGCAGGTCGTGAGAAATCTCGAAGCGCTCGGCGACAGCATGAGGAAAGCAGCAGCAAGCGCGCTCTTTCAAATCGGCACGAACACGATAAATGAAGCGATACCGATCACACCGCTCAGGCCACGGCGTGGCGGTAGTCTTCGACGCAGTGCATTCGTCGACTTACCAAAACCGAAAGGCAGCGGCGTCGAGGTCAAGGTCGGCTTTGATGGACGCTCTGCACCGTATGCGCTTTGGGTTCATGAGATGCCTGACTCGACGAACTGGTCAGAGCCTGGCACCGGAAATAAATTTTTAGAGAAACCATTCAACCGCGTCGCCGGTCGACTGCCGTCGGTCATGGCTGCAGCTATTGAGCGCAGACTCAGACGCAACGACCCCGACAAGGCTTAGCGATGGCGACCCCTGATCTAGACATCGCCAATCGACTCGCTACGGCTGGCGTCGGCACCGTCGGCTCGACCATCTTCACAGGTGGCATCAGGGCACCGTCGTCAGTCATACCGGCGGCCGCGATCTTTGTCATACCGACCGGCGGCGGCGGGCCTGATCCTTTGCTCGATGCCGGTGCGACAGACTACAACCGACCGACTGTTCAGATCATGATTCGGGGCAATGTTGGCGCATACATAGCGACCCGAACAACGGCGACAAACGCACTCAACGGCGTGCATAAATCGACCGTGTCCGGATACTTTCAAGTGCTTGCACGAACCCCTCAACCTCTGTACCTTGGCCTTGACGATACTGAGCACCCCATGTTCAGCGTCAACGTCGAGCTTTTCAAAGTCGGAACATAGGAGCGACAAACCATGGCAGCAACAGCCTCATATTTAGCGCAGGTTCAGGTTAACATCAGCGGCGGAGGTTTTTCTAGTTTAGCCGGTGTAAACGATGTTAGCATTTCCCTAAGTCGGAACCTCGTCGATGTCTCGACGATGAATGCATCTGATGATTTTATTAAGCGGCTCGCAACGCTTAAGGATTTTCCGATTTCAATATCGGGATTCTTTGAGCCGACCGACACCGCTTATGGCCATCTCCAAAGTGCCTTCATCGATCCGTCATTGCCCATCGTTATCAAGGTTCAATTTGATGGTACAAAGGCGGCGACCAAGCGAGGCTTTCAGGTGACGGCGCTTGTCGAATCCATCGATGTTTCGGCTTCGGTCGATGGGGCGCAAGAGGTCTCCATCAGCCTACAGTCCAACTCCGATGTGACTTTATTATAATCGGGGGCGCACATGGCGGCTACAGCAGGACACCTCGCGACTATTTCAGTGACCGGGGCAAGCACCACTATGACAGCCGAGGCGACGAGCAACACGGCAGGCTTTTCGTATCAGATCACGAACACGGCGAAGCGAATCGTTGACCCGGCGGTCGCGATTGTGATCAAGCACAACAGCGGCGTCACATGGCCGACGAACTTCACGTTCGATTATCTGAACGGCATCGTCACGCTCGACGGTGCACCGACCGGAGCGGTCACGATCGACGGCGCATATCTGCCGGCTCGCCAGATCGCTCAGGCGTATGAACTCGACGTGTCGCTTGCGGCGAACCTCGCCGAGTCGTCACTGTTAGGCACGACTTTCATCGGTCGCACTCGTGCCTTGTCTGACATCACCGGGAGCATGTCGTGTTATGATGCAGGGCTGACCGAGTACACCGACGTACAGCTTTATGATCTGATCAGCAGCGGCACGACGAAGGTCGTCGACATTCAGTGGAACGGCGGCACGAACTATCTCAGGTTCTTCGCCATGTTTGAGAGCGTCGACCCGTCGGCATCAGTCGACGGCGTTCAGAGTCTNTCGGCGTCGTTTAGTGCGAACGCTCAGACCGCTCTCACGACCGGTCAAGAAGTCGATTACACTATCGTTTAAACACCCTAAAAAAGGAGGGCATCATGACCCAGGGAAACGGCGAGATCACAATCGAAGAGACGCGCAGTGCGCTGCTCAATGGATACATCAGACGCACGAAGATAATCACGACCGAGCAAGGCGTGAGNATCGAACTGCGAGAGCCTACAGTCGCGCAGCGTGGTCGCATGTTGCGCGCCGGCGGTCTGACCGGAGCGAATGCAAACATCACCGAGATCGCTGCGATGCAAATCGCGGCCGTGATCGAGTGCTGCTATCACCCCGGCAGCGGCAAGAAGTTGTTCGATCACACCGACATCGAAGTGATCGAATCACTGCCGACGGCGTCGTGGTTTGATACGGTCGCAACAGCGGCCATGAGCTTGATGAATGATGAGGCCGAAGAAGCGGGAAAAGTCTCAAGCGAAACACCGAGCGGCTTAACCTCTTCTTCCTCGCCAGCAAACTCGGGCGAACAGTCGGTGAGCTAGAGCGAGATCTAACGGTTCGTGAGTTCTTCGAGTGGATGGCCTTCTTCGATTATAAACATGCGCAGGAAAAAAAGGCGATGGACAAGCAGAAGGCTCAATCAAGAAGACCTAGAGGGCGTCGCTGATGGCAAGCGCCGGCACAGTCTCAGTAGCATTCAAGGCGACAGGTCTCGGCAAGTTTAAGACCGAGTGCGATCGCGCTGCGCAGGCTACCGAACAACTCGGCAACCAGACCAAGAGAGCGACAGACGAGTTTAAGAGCTTCGGATCGGCAGCCGCTAAGGCTGGCAAGCTCGGCGCAGGTCTAGCCGCAGCCGGCGCAGCCATGGGTGTCGGTATCGGCAAGGCAGCCGGTGCGGCGGGTGAGTTCGACATGACCATGACGAAGGTCGGTCTTGTCTCAGGTGCGACGACCAAGCAACTCCAGATCTTGAAAGCCGAAGCGCTGCGACTTGGTCAGGCCACGCAGTTCAGTCCCGACCAAGCTGCTCAGGGTTTCTTGACGCTCGCACAATCGGGCAAAGACTACAAAGAGCAGTTGCAACTCATGGAGCCTGTTCTAGGTCTAGCGTCCGCAGGTCAGATCTCGGTCGCTGAGTCTGCAGCTTTGGCGACTCGTTCGATGATGGCGTTCGGTCTCAAGTCTGATCAAATAGCAAACGCAAACGACAAGCTCTTAAAGATCACACAAAAAGTTGACATCAACATGAATCAGATCGCCTCAACGTTCGGCAAAACAGCCGGCAAGATGGGCGCTTACGGTCAGGAGTTTGACACCGTTGCGATGACGCTGGGCATCGCTACAGCGGCGACCGGTGACGCTGCTGTCGCTTCGGCATCTTTAGCGACAGCGACAGCCGCACTACAGAAGAAGCAGAAGGCACTCAAAGACCAGCTTGGTGTTGACGTGTTTGACGCTCAGACCGGAGCAGCGCGACAGCTTGATGCCGTGATGCTTGATATGGCTGACGCTCTCGACAAGTTAGAGCCTAAGCAGCGATCTCAGATTCTGATCAATACGCTCGGCCAGCGTGGCATCTTGGCATACACAGCAGTGACAAAAGCAGGTCGCAAGTCTGTCGACGAGATGCGTGATGCGATGGACAAATCATCAGGCACGACCAAGAAGTTTAGCGACACAATTCTTGCGACATTCTCAGGCAAAGTGATCTTGATGGTCGGCTCGTTTCAGACTCTGATCATTGCGATCGGCGACTCATTGAAGAACGTGCTTGCGCCAGGCATCTCAGCCGTCACGTTTATTTTGAATGCGTTGATCTCAGGCATCCAGATGATACCGGGCCCAGCAAAGACGGCGTTGAGTGTTTTGGCGGTTGGGTTTGCTGGGCTGACCGCTGCGATCGGCACGGCGCTCGTCGCCGCTGCGAGCTTTGCAGCTACATCGAAAGCAGTGACGGCAGCACTTGCAGGCACGACGATCGGCGCAAAGCTGGCCGAGGTCGGTTTCATGGGTCTCGGTCGAGCGGCGTTGATGGCGATGCTGCCAGCGCTGGCAGTCATTGCAAAGCTCGGCTTTATTCTTGGAGTCGTTGCTCTTGTGATCGGTCGATTCGCTGCAGAGGGTGAGGCTGCATTTTTTCACCTGCGCGACTCGGTCGGCACGATGGTCGCACACATACAGTTTTTCTTCTCGAACATGATGAAGTTTATCACCGGCATTATACAGTCGGGTCTCGGCTTTATCGGCNAAGCGTTCNAGTTCGTTTTTGGTGGCATTCTCTCAATCGTCAAAGCCGTGTTCAGAGGTATCGTGGCGGGGNTGGCGGGCGCAATTAATCTAGTCTCGAAAGGTGTCGGCAGTATTGTCGATGTCTATGGCGAGTTACTCTTTGCACTTGGTCAAGAGCAAGAAGCTGCAGCACTTCGAGGCGTCATCAAGGATCTCAAAAACTTCGACGTGGGCCCGGCGTTCGATGATGCGATCGCAGGGTCAGCACAGGCCCTTGGTCAGATCGGCACGGCTGTCAAAGGGTGGGCCTCATACACCGGCAAAATCACCGGCGAAGTCATCAGCGGCATCGGTATGCAATGGAAGTCAAACGCCGTTGGCATGGGCAAGACAGTCAAGTCAGAATTGTCGAAGTCAGTCGAGGGCCTGATGAGCCTGCTCGGCAAAGCTACAGAAGACATGGACGAGCTAGGTAAATCTACAAAAGAAACCGGCAAACAGTTCAAAGGCCTCGGCGGTGATCTCAAGCTCGGGCCGCTTGGTGGCGGCGCTGGAGCTGGCGCTGGCGGCGGTGGCGGNGGCGGCGGCGGCGGTGGCGGCGGCGGCTTTTCTATTCGAACCCGACCGGCCGAAGACTTCGGCGGCTACGCTAACGCACTCGATCAAATGCGAGGTCAGCGAGCAGATCGGCAGCAGGGTGCGATCGGCGCAGTGCAATCGATGGCAAGCGGCAACGTTGGCGGCATGGTAGGCGGCATCGCGCAGGCAATGGGTTCAGCTTTGGGGCCTGTCGCTGGGGCTGCGATGGGTCTGGTTGATTCGCTGATGGGCGCAAGCGAAGGCGGCAAAGAGTTCAAGGAAGGATTGAGCAAAGTGTTCGGCGCATTTGCGCAAGCACTTAGTCCGGTTTTCAAAGCGTTGATGCCGTTACTCGATCTCTTTGATCCGTTGCTTGATATTGTTGAGCCTATCGCTCAACTCGCAGCGATATTCATGGAAATTTTAATGGCGACTAGTCTGCTGCAGCCGGCGCTTTTTATTCTTGGAAAAGTCGCCGGCGCTATCGCGTACGTTATGAATCGAGTTCAAGCAGCGCTGAGGGGTGCGCTCATTGGAATTTTGACCGTGATCGATATGCTGCCGGGTGTAGACTTCACGCGTGAACTGACTCAGCTTCGCAACGCACAGGAAGCAACGAATCGAGAAGCCGATGAAATCCTCGCCCGACTACGCGGAGAAGAGGACCGAGCACAGCAGCGAGCACGGCGCGAGCAAGAGCTTGCACAAGCGACACGAGAAGCGACGAGCGCGATGCTCAACGTGCCGAGCGCGTATAAAGTAGCGCGTGCAGGCTTTCGCGCTGAGACGCCAGTCATGGACGATTTCATTCAGCGACCCGGTCAACCTGCGACGCAGTTCAGTGCACAAGACACAGTCATCGGCGTCAAAGATACCGGATCGCTCGGAGGCCCGACGATCGTCATCCAGAACCTCGACATCAGAGCAAACAACCCGACGCAGTTCTTCAGACGACTGATGTCAATGGTCGACCGTGATGAGCGAGCCGGTGGCGTGTCGCTTGGCGGATCATTTCAAGGGAGGCCGTGAGAATGTCGTATTTGACGCTCAGCGGGTTTAATGTGCCGGTCTCGGTCACTAGTGCCAGTTTCGCTTCCGAAGCGATTGGGGCCCGTTCTCGTGCGTTTAGCGGGCAAGCGTTACCCGAACGTCGTGCGCTTGTTCGAACGTTCACTCTCGGCTCACCGGTCGACACTCGTGCCGATGCGCAGGCGTTGATCGGTCTGATTGAAGGCAATGGTCACAAGTGGAATTTCGACGCGGATCTGTACAGCAGCAAAGGCCTCGGGCCTCAAGCCGGGTACACGATCACGATGAGCGCGACCGGTGGCGTGATCGGCGGCTACGTTCAGGTGACAAGCGCGCAGTCGATAACCTGGCGCAAGCTGCAGTTCTCTGACTATTCGGTGATGGTTTATAAGTACACCGGCGGCGCTTGGCATCAGTACGTTTTGACCTATGACATCAGCACGAACACGACGGTGCAATACAAAGACGGCGCGCCTCACTCGCCAGTCGCAGGCGACTCGATTCTCAACTGGTTCAGCTTCACAACGAGCACCGGCGATTTTACTTTTCTTGGCAAGGATATCGACGGCGCAAATGCTAACGCTCGCTATGATGAATTGGTCATCGTGCCATGGCTGATGACGGCGTCGATGATCTCAGCGTTTCATGCTCAAATCGCGACGGCTGGCATACCGTTCAGCGAGTTGCCACTGCTCAACGTCGCCGGCGACATCATACCCGATGGCCCGGTGCAGTTCGTCGGCGCTCCGATCAGCGGCACGTTCGAACCTGCTCAGGTGTCGGCGAGCGAGTCGTTCGGCATGGTCGTGAATTTTGAGCTTGCAGAGTTCAACGGGCGCAGCTTGTGAGGACGCCAGACAGCGGCTACGGCATCCACCCAAAGACGGGCGCGAACACCGTCGCTTTTTGGCCGTTTGATAAGGCGAGCGGCACGCTCGCTTATGACGTGTTCGGCGGTCGCAATCTTACAAACCCGACCGCGCTTTGGGCGACTGGCCTGATCGGTTCGTCGGTGATGTTCACGGGAGGCGGTGGCATCATCTACAACACGGCAACCGGTGCGGATGCCGGCACGTTGCAAGGTGCCTATTCGTTTGAGGCATGGGTGCGAGTTATGGCCGCGCCAGGATCTCAAGCGAGCATGATCGAATACAGTGACCCGTCAGGCGCAACAACCGCCGATAACACGCAGTTCAGCTTACAGGTTAAAGCTAACTTGGCGTTTCGCTGGGAATGGAAAGGAGCCAGCGTACAGGCTCAAGACTCGACGGCAAAATTAAGAGCCGGTGTATGGCAGCACATTGCCGTCACAAAAGAGGCAGACGGGTCGGGCACGTTCACCGTCAAATCGTATCTCAACGGCGTGCTTGATAACACTCAAACAACAGTCAGCGCACCGACCGGCGGCGGCGATGCGTTTTGGAATTTTGGCACAGGCAAAGGCGGCAATTTTACAGGCGCAATTTGTTCGGCTCATCTGACGACGACGGTGCTGACTTCGACGCAGATCGTTGAGAACTGGCGACGCGGTGTTCTTTGGGATGATCCGACGGCAATGGGTCACGGTGTCACCGAGCTTCAGGTCACAGTTCAGCCGTCATGGTCAGGCGGCACAGCGTTCGCTCTGAGCAGCTACATCGACAGCTTCGATTTCGTCGAGGGTTTTGAGCTATCCGAAAGCATAGATCAGCAGTGCATCACGGCGAGCTTGAGTCTCAAGCGCAGCGTTTACGGCATCAGCTTGTCGCCTCTCATCGTCGAGAGCATGGCGAACCAAAACCCACAGCCGTCGATCTCAGCGCCCGGCCCGGCGTCGTCAACATTTGCGGCGCTGCTGCATCTCGGCGGGGCGATCAAGGTCTACGCTAGGAGACGCGCAGCCGGCACCGACGACGAGATCGGCACGGCGGGCGCTGTCATCTTCGAGGGCACGATCGACGCGCTCGACTTCGGCAGCGAGACCATTGAAGTCGAAGCAAGAGACGCCGGTGCGTCTTTGATCGATACATATATCGAAACTGAGGCTGACTATAACACCGGCAGCGATGCGACCATCGAGGCAACGATTCAAGCCGTGCTGAATGCAGCGAGCGCAGGCGTCACGCTGTACACGCCGACGACGCCGAGCGTCAATCTCGGCGAGTTCAGGCAACGACGCGAGAGCCTGATGCAGGCATCGCAATCGAAAGCCGATCAAATCGGATGGGTGACAAAGTACAGGTTCGACCCGTTGACCAAGACCTGGCGGTTTACGTTCTATGATCCAGAGCGAGAGCGCACACGATTCGACGGCGTCGTGATGACTAGCGATTATAGTGACTTCGGCGGACTGAGTCAAAAGCTCGACGACGTGCGCAATGCGGTGCGCGTCGCTTTTCGAGACAGCGCAGGCGAAGCGAGCGGCGTCGATGACAATGGCAATCCCATCTATCCGCCGGCAAGCGTCACCGTCGTCGACGCTTCGAGCGTTACGGCATACGGTCGCCGGTTTATGGAAATCAGCGACGCAGCCTGTCCAAACATTGACACAGAAGTCGAAGCGACGGCGATGGCTGAGGCGATTCTCAACGACTTGAGCACACCGCAGCTTCAAATGTCGTTTGACTTGCCCTACTGGGAAATCGAAATTGGCGATCGTCTAAAAGTCGCAGAGAACTCGCGCACGTTTGACACGGCTCAGACGTTTGCCGTCACCGGTCGGCAGGTGTCATTCGCTGAGGGCATCGGCTCGACATCGTTGACGCTGCAGGAGACGCCAGCATCAGCACGTCAAAAGCATCTCGTGAAAGAAGCACGAAACGGCCGAGCGTTGCCACCGGTGGTTTCAGTCGCAGATTCGCCGACTGACTTCGGCGTGCGCGGTCTCTATGCGCCGATGAAAAATCTTGTGATGGCTGCGAATATGTTAGCCGACAGCCCGAGTCTCGCCGGTGTTCAGAACCCCGGTTTTCTTGTGCACCCGTCAGGCGTGCACGCTCCACCGATCGGCTGGTCTTTGCCTAGCGGAAATTGGGGTTCGACTGGCGACGTGTATTTCAGCGGCACGAGTCAAAGCGGTGATCGGTCGGCCATGCTGCGCACCGTGAACTCGGTCGTGCAATCGAGATGGATGCCGGTTATCTCAAACCGAGTCTATGAGGCGCGAGTCACTTGGCAGGGTTCGGTCGTGACTGATCGACTGCGCTGTGATGTTGCGTTTTATACTGCCGACAGAAATCTCAAATCAACGGTGACNGCATTCGATCAAGTCGTCGCATCAACAGGCACTTTTCAAACCGACGCAGGATTTGCCGAGGCTCCATCTGATGCACGCTGGGCGCGAGTCAGCATGACGAAGGTCGCAGGCCCGACGATTCTCGTCGATCGTGTCACGATGAATGTCGTCTTCGAGGGGTTTCAAGCATCACTGTCGGGCGCGACTCCATACGGAGCCGGCACCAGCACCATCAAATGGGATTCGGAAGACTTCGATTATGGCGGTGTTTATAATACCGCGACGGGTTTGTTCACGGCGCTCGAAACCGGTTATCATATTTTTCATTTTTATGCGTCTGTCGTTCCGACCGTCACGAATGCGTTGACCGGTTTTGAGCTTGCCATGAAGGTCAACACCGGCGGCGGCGCGGCGACAGTGTGGTCGTCGTCTTACAGTCCATCGTCGGGCACGAGCTTCGGCGATCAATGGCTTCACACGCCCCCGACTTATCTCAACACCGGGCACACGGTTCAGCTTGATCTCACGGTGCCGGTTGACGTAAATGTCGCAGCAAGCACAGGCGGTGGCGGTAGGTGGCCTCATGCTCAACGCTAAAAAAGCCGAATGTGTCCCAGACAGCCCAGATTCGACCCCAATCGATTTAAATCTTTTCCCTTGGTGAGTACCTTCAAAAAACCTGCATCGAAGAGTTTAGCTTTTTCAGTTACTTACAGCAGCTAAAAATGGAGCAAGAAACATGCAGCCGACATTGGAAACCGAAGTGGTTCGCGCTCATACTCGACTCGACGGAGCCGATGCACGACTCAAAAAAGTCGAGCGTAAACTCGACAAGATGACTTGGATTCTCGGCAGCGTTTGCGGCGTTGCGTCATTCTTAGGGCCGCTCGTCTCGAACCTTTTGAGCCATTGAGACTGGCATCAGTTTCGATTATTGTGCGAACGTCGAACAGGAGATTTTAAAACGTGCCGACCGAGTTGATTGAAGTCTTGACGCAGTATGGCAGCCTCGGAGTCTGCGCCGGCTTCTTCGCATGGCTGCATGTCAAAATGCAGCACCGTCTCGACGAGATGGTCGACAAGTTTCAAGGGCAAATCGAAAACATGGAGCAGCGAGGCGACGATCGAATCGACGAGCTTCGAGATCGCTATGACAAGATTATCGATCGCTACAACTCAGAGCGCGACACACTGCTGCAGGGCATCACGAATCAAATGAAAGACACAGCCGGCACACTCAAAGAGGTCAGCGAACGACTCGACGAAGTCGGCGAAAAAGTTCAGACTGGTCTAGCTGAGATGCGTCAGCATTATGCAGTCATCAAAGCCGAAAGGGACATTGATGCTTCGCGTCGGTAGCACAGGGCCCGAGGTCGTCGAGTGGCAGATGTTTCTCAAGGAGCACGGATTTTTCAAGGCCGGCGTCGCTCCGATTTTCGGGCCGAAGACGTTCGAGGCTACTGTCAGTTTTCAAAAGACTCAGAGCTTGAGCGCTGACGGTATCGTCGGCCCAGCTACCCGAGCGGCTGCTGAGCTAATCAACAGGCCCGTCGAATCGCTGAGCCTCGACGAAGTCGCTCGTCGGGCTGGCATCCCCGTCTCGGTTTTGAAAGCAGTCAGACACGTCGAGNGTCGCGGCAAGGCGTCGGCTGTACGATTCGAGCCTCATCTCTTTCATCGCAAGCGGCCTGATCTTGCTGATCGTGTGCCATACACACGGCACGCTCGCGGCTACAGCATGGTGCGAACTGAGACGAACAGGGCCGCGCTTGAGCACGCCATGACGGTCGACGCTGAGGTCGCTATCAAGTCGACCTCGTTCGGCTCGTATCAAGTGCTCGGCGCTTATCTGCTGCGAGCGTACTCAGGGCAATCGCCTGAGAGCGCATACGAGCAGTTCAAAAGAAACCCCGGCGAGGCGTCTGATCTGATGGTCGCGGCATGGTTCCAAGACAACCCGATCGCACGCAAAGCCGCAAACACCGAACCTGAGCCCGACATGCGTCGGCTCGCTAGAGCATACAACGGCCCGAACTACCGGGTGCACAAATACGACGAGCGACTGCTCGCAGCGTGGAAGGCGAATCAATGAACAAGCTCAAATCTCGCAAACTCGGCCTCGCCATTTTGGCGGCTATTTTGCCCATCATCTGTCAGGTGTTTCTACCCGATATGCCGACTGAGAAAATCGTCGTGTCTGTGATCGGATTGCTCGGCGGTGTGCTTGGTATCGCTGGCGAAGATGTCGCCAAACTCAAGGCAGGCGTGCACGAGTCGTTCGAGCGCAATGCGAAGCCCGACGAGCAGAAGGCCGAACCAAGTGCCGAGGCGTAAGAAGACAGTCAAGCAGCCGGTCGTCACCGGTGACGCAACTGCTCGCTATGAGCGACTCAGTTACAGCGGCGGCACATGGTTCGACCTGATGCCGACGCCGGCGAATGGCACAGACAGCCCCACAGAGACGGGGGCCATCACCGGAATCACGCAAGCGAATCCAGGCGTCGTGACATGTGCCGGCGGGCATCCGTTCACAAATGATCGAATCGNTTTCATCTCAGGCGTCGGCGGGATGACTGAGTTGAACGATCAGACATACACGGTTAAGAATGCGACCGGCACGACGTTTGAATTGCATGACTCAACGCCATCTGTAGCGGCAGTTAATACGATCGGGTTCACGGCGTACACAAGCGGCGGAACCTGTACCCGAGGCGCGCTTACTTGGCCCTTCTTCAATGGGACGGCTTATGTTACAATCGGTGATCCGACCAAACTAAAATTCGCTGACGCTTTCACAATTTGCGCTTGGTATAGGCAAGACACCGCAATTCCTAGGCAAGGCAACGAGCGCATCGTTAGTCGCGATGCGGCTGGCGGTGGGTCGCGGCCTTTCCTCATGAGTCAGGACGATTCAACAGGACTCGCCCAGGCGTTTGTTTATGCCGGAACTTTCAATAATGTGCAGGCGTCTGGCAACTATGCAACGAACACCTATCATATGATGTGCCTTGTCAATGAGGGCGCAGGTGGCGATCTGTTGCTTTATATGGACGGCGCTTTACAAGGCACGGCAGCCGGCAAGGGTGGCGTCGTTGCTAACTGGCTGAGCATCGACACCGAGTTCGGACGCCATCAAATATCGAACAACATGACCGACTACTTCACCGGCGACATCGACACCGGTAGATTCTACGGTCGAGCATTATCAGCAGACGAAATACTTCGAGACTATAACGCCGGCAAGCCGGCGCATCCATAGGAGCAAAAAATGGGACTGGCAACGCACTCAAGCGCTACCCGTAATTCGAACCCACTGATCGACGCAGCAACTCAGAGCAAGGTGCAGACGTTCGCCGATGGCAGCGTGTGTGACATCACTGACGGCGCACGAGTCGGCAACGCTGTCAGCGCCGGTTATTATTATGTGCGAATATCGAACACCGGAGCGAACAACCTGCGTGTGACACCGAACTCAGACGGCACCGCAGGCGATCTGATTCAGCCGGGCGGATCATGGGAAGCGGCCATCGTTGCCGGTGTGAAAATCTACACGATCGGCACAGCTTCGCAGACCTACAACGCGACGGCGTATTATCCGACGGCGGGCCAGGTAGGCTCAAGCGACTACAGCTAGTGCTTGAGATTGCTCTGTCGGTTTTGCTTGCGATTGCCAGTGCGATCGGTGTGCACTTTTGGCGCAAGTCTGAGAGCATCAAAAGCGTCGTCGCTGACGAGATCAATCAACTGCGAGCCGAAGCTCGTGCAATCGCTGTCGATCAAGAGGAAACCGTCGTGAGCAAAGTCAAAGAGGTCAAGCAGCGAGTCGACGAAGTCGGCGACGATCGTCAAGCGCTCGCTGATCTGTTGAATGAGGAGTCATGATGGAGTTCATGTTAATCATTTTGTTCGCTTGGTCGATCATCGGTTACGTCATCAGTCGAGCATTCACTCGCGTTGCTGGCCGGTGTTAGTCGCTGCGCTGATCTTGATGTCGCCGTGTGCATCGGCGACAAGTCTCGACGCCGGTCAGGTGGCACCGTGCTCAGGTGTGCTCTTGAGTGCCGATCAAGTTCGTCAGGCGCTCACAGATCGAGCAGAGGTCAAAGCTCGTCGAGACGTGAAGTGCGTCGAGTGCTTGCCGTGTCCTGAAATAGAGAAACCGAAAACGATGACGTGGGCCTTCGGTGGCGCAATCGTTGGAGCGCTGTCGTCGGCGATCGTCGGTTTGATTTTGGTCAGTTCACTTTCGGGCAGTTAGCCGCGACGGCGTCCCTTTGGTTTTGGTGCGGCTGCTGCTGCTTCAGCTTTTCGAACACGAGCGCCGAAAGCCTGAGAGCTTTCACCATCGTCAGGGGTCAGGCCGACCGCGTTGCCGCGTGCTTTCATATTGTCTGAGATTGCCATGTCGTCTCCTTACTTAGCTTGTACACTGAGAGACCTGGCCACAGCAAGCGCAGCAAATGCGCCGAAAAGCCGAATGCGTCCCAGACAGCCCAGATTCGATTCTAACGACGTTCAAGCGATTGCCTTGCTCAGGGTATTCAAAAAAGCTGCATCAAAGAGTTCAGCTTTTTCAACAACTTACGACAGCTAAAAATCGCTCAGCTTTTTCGAGTCAGTCACCCGGTGGCCAGACTATTTTCGACGATGTTCTTTTTTTCTGCGCATAGGCTTGCAATACAAGCCACACTCAGGCACAACAGAATCAGGAAGAAGGAGAACATCATGAGACTGCCTAAAGGATACGGTCTAAATATTCCTCACTACACGGCAAGCGCTCGCAAGTCTCAAGGCGAGTACAAGCCGGTCGCAAAATACCCATGCGGCAAAACTGAGGTGCTTGAGCAAAGTGACGAGCAAACTTACACGACGGCGGCTCACGATCAGAATCGTCGAATCTATAATGCCTGCGCACGCGGCACAACCTACGCAACCCGAGCCGAAGCGATTGCAGCAGCGTCGGCGATTATTGCCGAGCGCATCGCGTTCGACCTCGCCAACGCGTATAAAAATCTTTCGATCGGTGAAGGAATCACAAACCCGACACCGCGCAACCTGCGCTCGATGCAGTCGATCAAAGACCAGATTGAGTACTGGGAAAATCAAGCGACGCTTTTGGAGCAGGGATCATGAAAAGCCTTAACAGCTTTCCTCTCGATTTCATCGTCGCACCGAACCCCGGAATGACTGCCATGCACGACTACTATATGACCCGGCGCGGGTATCGCTGGGCCTTGCTCGACTGCGACTATGGCATCGACAACGTCATCGAGTCTTTACGGTATGCGAACCTAGCAGACGATCACGACCTCGAAGCGGCTCGCCGGTGGCGAGATCGACACGGGTCGCCACGTCAGCGCACCGTTCGGCCTTCACTGCAGCAAGGGTTTGAGACGGCGACTTTGTGCAAAGTCGACATGATCATCGCTGAGCGAGGCGACTGCAGGCTCAGCACGGAGGGCGATTACTTCGTCATCAGCACAAGCTCCGACCGCTTGCTGCGCCGGCATGAGCTATCGATTGAGCACACTGATCTCAACCGACTCAAAGCCCACTGGCTCGGATACTGTCAGCAGTTAGGCGAGATCTAAGGCCAGGCAGGGGCCAGGCTTTTTGACGCTCATGTCGTTTTATTGTGCGCAATGGCTTGCAATCAAAGCCACACTCATGCAGAACAGAATCAGGAAGAAGGAGAACATCATGAGCATCAACCCCGCAAAACTTGAAACCTATCGCACAGCCGAAGTGCCGCACGACGNGCGGCAGACCTGCCCGTTCTGCATGAGAAAAATCAAAGTCAAAAACGGCGTGCTTGTTCGTCACGGTTGGAATGCGATCGGCGTGTCATTCGATCACCCCGGTGCAGGCTATCACACCGCACCATGCGCAGGCACCGGTCGCCAGGCCATCGAGTACACCGACGCCGACGCAATCGACGCGCTCGCCGCTTGGTCGCAGCGCTATCACAACGCAGTCAAAGAACTGACCATGCACACCGAAGGCCGTGCCGTCGGATACTGGCAACCGGTCGCTTTCATCAGTCACCGAACGACGACGACGCAGGTCGAGTCGATGCTCGAACTCGCTCGCAAGCTCGCAACGGTCGGCGGCATCGATTCCGCTAACGCAGTGTATCGTCGAGACTACAGCACGAAAAAAGAGATGAGCGAGCACGGCGGCAAGGCAGCGATCTACGTCAAGACGGGCAAGCTCGCAACGCTCGGTGAGATGCCTGAGCACTACCGTGTCGGTTATGATCTGGAAGCTCGAAATCGAATGTGGTCGAGAGCGTGCCTGTGGCAGCACGATGATCGCTTTGAGTTCAGGAGCGATGGCAGGGTCAGGGTCGCGTTCTCTAAAACTTATGAGACACTACAACGCCGCGCCATCGGTCGCGCCGAGAGCGTCGTCAAAGAGATCAAGGTAGCGACTCAAGACTTGATCGATGCCATCAACGTCGAGCGCAAGCGTCACGGCGTCGAGCGTCTCATCTCGTCGATTGAAAAGTACACACCCTAGGGATACCTAGGCGACAGCCTGGAATCGCATTAGGGGCGATTCTGGGCTGTCGTAAACCTTGCAAAGGAGCAAGACATGACCCGATCGAATAAACCGTTAACATTCACGCGCTCGAATGCGCCCGGCGTTTACTTCGTCAAACTCGACGCCGACAAGCGTCGCAAGGTTCTCGGACGCCTCAGGCTCCGAGAGCAGCAGACAAAAGCGACAGGTCAAGAGATCTGGCTGATCATGCTGTCGAATGATCACCCCGATTGGAATATGTACGAGCGCATCATTCGAATGCGAACAGATCAGAACAAGCTCGTCACAAAGAAGAGTTACACGCTGATGTCGCCGGATACCGAGAGCCGATTGCGTGAGCGATCGCGCAAGCCCAAGCCGGTGCAGCCGATGAAGAGCAAGCGCACTCAGGTCGATGCCGACGACGATGGCGAAGCCTATCAGCGAGCATGGGAAGCGCACGCCGAAGAGACAGCCGAGCGCGCAGTCACTAGGATCAGCAGCGAAGATGAAAGGGGCCCAGCATGAGCACCGACACCGATCTGCATGTGATCGCTCTGAGCGACTCCGATCTCGATCGCTTGTTCGTTTGCGTTAGGCACTGCCGTCAGGTGATGACAGGCCAGCCGCAAGCCGACGAGCTTGTGACCGATCTCAGAAACCTCGAACAGTTCATTGGTCGAACAGGTAGGTCATCATGATCATGAAAGCATTCAAGGCCGCCCGGCTCGCTGTCGTCAGAGTCGTGACCAAAGAGATCGAAGACATCAAGAACGTGCGAAGCTGGCGCGAGTTTATCCGGACCGATCAGCGTCATCGTTATCGAAAATTTGCACGACCGCACCCGACGGCGATGATGACGGTGTTCGAGCCGGTGCGCTTGCTGGTCTTCAATGAGATGATTGAGATGCACGGTGGCAAGCTCAAAGCCGAGCGCATGATTTATATCGCACCCGATAAGATCGAAAGCGTGCAACCGTACTCAAAGCACGACGATGAAGACGAGCACAGCATCATCACGATTCAAGGCATCGAGCGCATCGTGTTCGGTCATCATGATGTTCTCATCGAGATGCTTGAGATCGGCGTCGACATTCGAGAGGCGACCGAATGGGTAGCATAAACCAACGATCGTGCGGCTCGTGTAACATGTGCTGTGAAGTGTTCAGGATCGAAGCGATCGACAAAGCTCAAGGCGTCAAGTGCGAGCATCTGCGAGCCGGGTGCAACGGGTGCACGATCTATGAGCAAAGGCCTGACCAGTGTCGCGCATTCGCTTGCTTGTGGCTGCAGGGTGTTGGGCCTGCGAGCATGAGGCCCGATCGGTCGGGCGTCGTGCTCACGTCGCCAGTCGACAGCGTGCCGATGGTTCACGCACACGCGTCGAGCTTTGAGAAAGTTCAAGCGAAAACGCGCCGAGTCTTGGACATGTTCACCGAGCGCGCTGTCGTGATCTTGATCGCAGGCGATCGTCGCAAGCTGCTCGGTGGGCCTCGTCATCTCGTCGAGCAGATTCTCAGCCGGGTGTCTTCATGATTCATGTCGGTCCGTATCGACCCCGGCATCTCTTGCCGTTCGATACCTACACTGTGCACGTCAGCAACATGCGAGAGCCGGGTGTTCAGAGGACGCACTTAACGCTCGCTTTGCAAACGGCTGCTCGATTCATTCGAGAGCGACGCGGCAAGCGAGTCGTCATCTGTCACCCGGTGTACGGTGTCGTCGCAGTTGTTCGACCGCTCGGTCGTGACACGGTCGTGATCTGGAAACCCGACCCACACACCGCCGATATTTTGCACGCTGCGATCTTTGTCGTTTTCGGTTGTGGCTTCGTTTTGTGGGCCTTGATTTTGATCGGCCTGGCCCTTTGGGGCTAAAAAAGCGCAATGTGTCCCAGACAGCCCAGATTCGATTCTAACGAGCTTCCGGCGATTGCCTTGCTCAGGGTATTCAAAAAACCTGCATCGAAGAGTTCAGCTTTTTCAAAGACTTACGACTCCTGTTTTTCAGTCTGAAAATCATGATGATCGCACAGGTGGCCAGACTATTTTCAGCGATGTCGTTTTATTTTGCGTATCGGCTTGCATCACAAGCCACACTCAGGCAGAACAGAATCAGGAAGAAGGAGAACATCATGAGCAACTTGAACAAAAAAGAAACTTGGGCAGTGAACAACCGAGTCGTCTTTGTCGGGCGATTCAATGCAGCCGGCAAAGAGCTTGCCGTTGCAAAAATGGACGGCGGCTTTGTGGTTTGCAGCACATTCGAAAACCAAGGCGGGCACCCGGCTCACCCACGCGACACCTGGCACATCACGCCGCTCACGCTTTTCGCTGATCGAGCCGACGCGCTTCAAGATGCGATGTTTGGCGATCATCAAGGATTCGACGTGTTCACCGACAAAGATACCGAGTTCATTTTCAAAGCAACTCGCTGAACTAAACGAAGATCACCGATAAGGAGAACGTCATGATCTGCATCAATAACACCGACACCCGAACTGATCGCGAGAAGCTCAAAGTCGCATTCAGTCATCTGCGCCGTCGCCTGTACAAGGCACGACTCGGAGCAAGCAAAAACGAAGTCATTCGCATGAAGCAAAACGCCGAGTTCGGCCTTGCCTGGATTGCTCCGAAGTTCATGAGCTACGACGACACGATCGTGCACGGCCCCTCTCGATGGGATGGCGAGACCGACGAACTGACCGGCACGCTCGTCATCAACTTTCAAGCCCACTGCGATCACGACGCCGAGCGACTTGGTGAAGTGCTGGCCGACATGCTCACTCGGTATGGTTTCATCGTGTCATGGAATGGCAACAGCGACCAAGCGATCGAGGTGTCAAAATGAGAATCAAGACTGCAGAAATCAAGGGGATGATCGACGCTCTTGATCGTGAAGCTCGCTATCTCAACACGTCAATCATCAAGATGGTTGACGCCGACTGGGGTGGCGAGCCGAGCGACGAAGAACTCGATCTGTGTCGTCGTGCCGATCATATTGAAATAGCGCGTGATGAGCTTGATGAGATGCTCAACGACGCCGTCGAACTTGAAACCTTTGAGCGACTTGAAGAGGCATTCGCTCGCGGTGGTTTGAAAGCGTACAACGAAGCAAAAGGTCACGGCGTCGACGGGTCAGAGTCATGAACGTCATCGGCATGAAAGTCAGCGACGAGTCGCACGAACTGACGACCGGGTCGAAAGTCTTCGACCTCGGTGGTCGGTGGTTCGCTCTGATCACGATCGACACGATACCGACCGAGAGCGGTGTGAACCTGCTGATCAACGCCGTCAGCAAGCACGGCAAAGCGCCTGAGCTTGATGACGCTCTCGATCGGGGTGTCAGCTATCGATCAAACTTTGAGAATCGTGACGCAGCGTATGAGATGGCCCGTGCGTTTGTTCGCACCCGGCTCGGTCTCGAACTGCAAATTTTAACCGTTCATATAACACCCGAGAAAGGATAAAAAAATGAACAGTAGAAGCATGAGCGCGAACGACTTGCCTGAGTCTTGCAAGGCAGCGATCGCAACGATTCAAGAGCACTTCAACGGAGGGCTCTTGTACATTCCAAAAGCAGCGAAGGCGTCGACGATGGGCGAGCGCAATCGCAAGATCATGAGCATGAAACGTGAAGGCGTGCCAGTCGTGACGATCGCCAAGACGTTCGGCCTGAGTCGTGACCGAGTTCATCGCATCATCGCATCGCTTAGAGATTTAGGGGTTCGCTAATGAATGACGACATCAAGCGCGCATTCATTGCGCCAGGCAGTCACACGAGCGAGGCCGCTGCTGATCGCATCGAAGGCGAGCGAGCGACCAAGCTCGAAAGGCTGGTCTTTGAAGTGATCAAGCAGGCCGGGCCTCAAGGCCTTGCTGACTTTGAAATCGATCAAGCGATCGCTGAGCACTTGGCAGCAGGCGCAACGGCACGGCCTCGTCGCTGTCGATTGCGTGATGCTGATCTGATTCGCAACACCGGCGCATCGGTCATCAACCCCGAAACGAATCGACGACAGACTCGATGGGCGTTGTCGTGCTTTGTCGCCACTGCAGCGCCAAAGCGCTCAGAATCCATCAGGACGACGACGGAGCACGAACCCGACCGTCGGCTCGGGCGAGGCTACTCATCGACGGTGGGGGCGATTCTGAGCGCTCTCGAAGATGAGTTGTCGACGTGCCGATCGTACTGGGAGCGCTCCGACCTAACTGAGAGCGAGCGAGTCGAGAAGGTCGCCGAGGTGTTAGGCTCGGCCTTGAGCGAAGTCAGCAAGCACTCAGCAATGCTGGCAGAGCGTGAGCAAGCGCACCGCGATCGCGGTCAGGCTCGCTTTCATTATGCTGAGGACTTGTGGGGCTATCCGGTATGAGTACAACAAGCAAAAGAGTCACCGGCTCAACGTGCGTAGAGTGCGGCGTGCCAGGTCGAACAGTTCGAGCTTTTCGCAAGCTGAATCAAGATCTCGAACGATGGAAGGATCGCACGCACATCGCAAACGATAAGAGCAGTCATCTGCGAGTCGAGTGTCGACGGCTGACGAAGCAAGTCGAAAAGCTGATGAGTCGAATCGAAAAGAAGGAGATCGAGTTCGATGAGATCGAGAAGAAGCTCAACGAATCGAGCGCTGATTTGCGAGCCGCTCATGCACGAGTCGCCAAGCTGACCGACGAGTTCAAACGAACAAGAGAGCGATGCGACAATCTCGAAAGGCTCTTGGAGGGAGTGCGAGCGGTGGCCGGGTCGCATGTTGGCTAATGAGCTAAGACGCACACTCGTCCTCATGTGCGAGCGTACGCGTGCGCGTTTCCGTTTACAATATCTGTACAAGAAGCTTGTCTGCTCACAACATTGAAGAACAACAAACTGACCGTTGACCTCTGAATCTAAGTTCAAAAAGGTCATAAAAAAAAAGACGGTGACTACCGTCGCAAAAAGGAGATTGAGATGATTGAGAATAAATCAAAATCGATGAGTCTGCCGTTAGGATTGAATGGCGTTCTCGCGACGCTGGTCGCTTACCTAACCTCAGGCCGAGAACAATTTTTAGAGATTGTGACCGAGCGGGGTGTGCCGGACATCGTGAACGAGAGCGAGACGCCGATCGACGATCTCGTCGTCGTTATCGAATATCTAGCGGGCGCGCTTTCAGTTGCTAAACGAGAGATCGCGATTCGTGACTTGCAACTTCACGCAGCGAAGCACGTCATCGAGCACACTGCTCAATCGGTAGCAGGCGTCATGCACATGAACGAAGCGGCTCAACAGATCATGCCAAAGACACACGCTCACGAAGGCGTCGGCGGTCTGCCGACTAGCGAGTCGAGCATCGATGAGATCAACGGCTTTGACGTGATCGGATTGCTCAAAGCATGGCAGCGCGGCACTCAGCAGGATTTTGAAGGCTAAAAACGGCAATGCGTCCCAGACAGCCCAGATTCGATTCTAAGCTCGACGGGGCGCTTGCCTTGCTCATGGTATTCAAAAAAGCTGCATCGAAGAGTTTAGCTTTTTCAGTAACTTACAGGCGCTCAGAAAATCCGGCTGAAGCGTGTCAGACCCCACCGGTAAAACATCAACGTCGAGAAAAAAGGAGAACACATGCTCGACCCCTATCACATCTATGACCCCGAAAACCCGACGATCAGCAAGTCAGAACTCGACAAGCTGAACCACAGCCCGGCACTTTACAAGCGCCAGATCATCGACGGCATCAGACCGGCAACGAACTCGAATTTGATTTTCGGCCAAGCGTTTCACGCTCGTGTTTTGGAGCCGCTGAGTTTTGACGATCACTTTGCGATCTTGCCCGATGAGCTTGCGAGCTTGAACAAAAACACGAAGGCCTACAAAGAGGGCCTCGTCGAGTTCAAGGCGTCGCAACTCAACGACGACGGCATCGTCAAAGACATCTTATCGCCAGCCGAGAGTCACATGCTCGAAGCGATGGCCGAGTCGGTGTTCAATCACCCGTTAGCCTGTGAGCTATTGGCGAAAGTCGTGCACGTCGAGAAGGCGTTTTATTGGGTCGACAAAGCGCTCGGCGTGACACTCAGGTGCAAGCCTGACTTTGTGACATCGTGCGGCATCGTCGGCGATCTCAAGAGCACGCGTGACAGGCTTGACGACTGGCACGCTCAGAGCGCCGTCAAGTTTCGTTATGACGTGCAGCAAGTTCACTATATGGCCGGACTCATCGCCAACGGCGTCGACGCTAAAGACTTTCAGTTCGTCGTCGTCGAGAAGTCTGCGCCGTACTCGTGCGCCGTCATGGGCTTCGAAGCGAGCGACATCGAAGAAGCTCACAACGAATGGCGCATGGATCTCGGCACATACGCCTCGTGTCTCAAGCGCAATGAGTGGCCAACATCATTCGCAAAGCAGCGCGAGATTGTTCGCAAATACTTGCCGGCCTGGCGTCGGCGAAGGTACTGAATCAATCGGTCAGAAAAAGGAGAAAAAGATGACCAGTGAAAGACCCCAGAAAAGGAGAACATCATGAGAGGATTCGACGTAGTCGAGCCGGGTGTTTTCCGAGATCCGAGAAGCGGTAAAATCTACACTTCGGTGAGCTATCGCACCAGGCAGTTCAGAGCGCAGTACCCATTGTTCGGCGTCGACTTTCAAGAGATGCCCTACGAGGGCGGCAACGGAGTCACGCAAGACGATCCGCGTGGCAGGTTCATCAAGATGCGCTGTGAGATCCGAGACACTGACGGGCGGCTTGTCGCCGTCGGTCACGCCGAAGAAGATCGCAAGTTCGGTCCAGTGAACAAGACGAGCGCAATCGAAAACGCTGAGACCTCAGCGCTGGGTCGGGCGCTCGCTAACTTCGGATTCTTGGCTGATCAGTATGGCGAATATGCAAGCGCCGACGAGATCGAGCGAGCACGAGCGACCGAGCGAAACATGAAAGCATACGAGCAAGGCGATCACCCTGCAGCAGCAATCGAAGAGGCCAGGGCGGCCGGAAAACAAAAGCGAGCAGAGGCGCAGGCAAACGACGCGCCAGTCTTCTCGCCGGCCTTTCGTGACTTGCTCGTGAAGATCGGCAGCGCTACAGATGGCGACGCATTGAAAGCCATCAAGAAAGAGATCAAACAGATTCATGACGACCTGACCCCGGTCGAACTTGAAGAACTAAAAACCCAGTTCTTGGCACAGTCCGCCAAGGCTCAAAAAGGAGGGCAGTGACCCATGGCAAAAGGCTATTCACACACGACGCTCGTCGGCCGAGTCGGCACAGATCCGGAGACGAAAACATTCAACAGCGGCACACAGAAAACCGAGCTTAGACTCGCAGTGAATCGCATCGGCAAAAACAAGGAAGAGGTCACCGACTGGTTCACTTGTTCATTCTGGGGCAAGTCGTCCGAGATCGTCGATCGCTATGTTCGCAAGGGCATGATGATCACGGTCGGTGGTCGGCTTGAGTCGAATCAATGGGAAGATCGAAGCGGTGGCAAGCGTGTCTCTTGGGAGTTGAACGTTCAGCATTTTGTTCTGCCTGATAAGACCGACAATCAGAACGACAGCTATGTGCCAGGGCCGGGTCAGTACGGCGGCGGCGGAGGCTATCAGGGCAATCAGGGAAAGCCGCAGCAGAGGCAGTACACCGGGCCATCAAGAGGCTCAGGTGGCGCAACGGGCGGCGGTTCTAGTTGGCTCGATGACGACGACGGCGGAGGTGTGCCGTTTTAGGTTCGAGCTTGAGCGTGTTCGTGCCAGGCGTGCCAGTCCCTAAGCAGTCTTTTCGATTCTCGAAAGGTGGGGGCTGGCAGCCGGCACGGGTCACGCAGTACCAGAAGAGAGCACAGTTCGCAGCAGTGTCGGCCATGCGCTCGCAAGGCTGGCACACGGTGCCAGAGGGGCACGCCGTTCGCGTCGTTGTTCGCTTTGCGTATCCGTTGCCGAAGGCGACACGAAAAGCCGAGCGTGACTTGTGGCGCTTTCGCACTGCTCGACCTGATGCTGACAACCTGATCAAGGGCACTCTCGACGCGCTGAGCAAAGCCGGCGTATGGTCAGACGACCAGCAGGTGGCTGATCTGCAGATCGTGAAGGTCAACGCACCGAGAGGTCACGAGGGTGCGACAATTTGGATTGAAATTATCGATGAAAAAAACGACCGACTACCTGAGCAACATTCAAGAGGCGCTTGGTGAATATCGCAGACAACTGGCAAGCGCTGGCCTTACCGATCGTGCTCGAATCCCTGACCCGAAAAAGTGCAAGAGATGCGACGTGCTCATGCCTCCAAAATGGAGCGAGTCACCGTTCGGTCACTGGTCGCTCGGCGGTGAGTGTGCAGTGTGCGAGAACAGCGTCGACGACGAAGAGCGAGGTCAGCGAATCGAGAAGGCCATCGCACGGGCGAAAGTGCCGATGCGATTGCGGGCCTTGACGATCAGCGCACTCGATCACGATCGGGCAGCGACGACGCTCGCATCAGCTTGCTCGTCATGGGATGGTCGCCGGTGGATCATCGCAAGCGGTGGCGTCGGCACCGGCAAGACCTCATGGCTGACTGCGCTGCTGCTCGATCACATCCGAAGCAAGCCGAAGGTCAAAGCGCTATGGACAAGCGAGCAGCGACTGTACCGTCGCGCTCAGCTACAAGGCGAGAAGGCGCACGCCGGTCGCGAGAAGGTCGTGCAAGAAGCGATCGACGCCGACGTGCTGCTGCTCGATGACATTGGTGCCGGTCGTCGTGATCTGACGGAATGGCAAGGCGGTGCGATGCGCGACTTATTGACCGAGCGACATCTCGAAGGTCGCCCGACTCTCATCACGACGAACCTCTCAGTCGAAGCGATTGCGAAGCACTACGGCGAGCACGTTGCGAGCAGGCTCATCGAGGCCGGCGGTCAAGTGATCAATCTCGGTGGATCAGACCGACGACGACGAGGCTCGAATTCATTCTTGGCATTTTGGGGTCGCCGGTGATTTTGCCGGACATCGTCGGCGAGAGAAAAACTTTTGCGCTGCTTGAGTTACCCGAAGGCATCCGCGTCGCGATACCCATCGAGAGCGACGGCAAGCTCGACACAAATCTCGTCTTGATTCTCGGTCGGATCACTTACGGGTTTTGGCATCGGTTCGACTTTTGAGAGCGCTGAAAAAAAACAGCACGGCGACCGAAAAAGGAGGGACGGTCGCCGCGCCTAGGTGGAAGCACTGACCCAACGGCTGACACCCTGATCAGACTTTATCGAAGCTGGGCCCCAACATCAATCGACGAAATCGGCAATGCGTCCCAGACAGCCCAGATTCGATTCTAAGGGCCTTCAGCGCTTTACCTTGCCTAGGGTATTCAAAAAAGCTGCATCAAAGAGTTCAGCTTTTTCAATGACTTAGACCTTGTCAAGCCGAAGCAATAAACCCAAGAGTCAAATAGAACCCAGGCCACAGCAGGGCCACGAAATAAAAGCGAGCGTTTTCAGTTTGTTAGATACGAGGGGCCAGGGGTCGGCGTTTTTATTGTCGTTATTTGCTTGCATTATACACGACACTCAACGACAACAGGATCAGGAAGAAACAACGGCGCAAGCCACAAAGGAGAACAAGATGAACGAGCAGCAGATTCACCCAGAACTCATGAATTGGATTGAGCGCACGATCGAAAAAGAGAAGCGTCAAAAGGTCGCCGTCGATTTCAAGATTCAGTTAGACGACGGTCAATGGGTCTGGATTCGTCAGCATCGAGTAAGCAACTAATCACAACCCGCTCAGATAAGGAGAACGTCATGAGCTACATCAAAAAAAACCTGAACAACTACGGCAGCAAGCAGAGCCTACCCCATGAAGACAACCGTCGCGGAGACAACACGAAGATCATCGAACAGCATCAGCGAGTCGTGACAGTGCTTTGGAATACTCTCGAAGCTCATCATCTCGGATTATGGAAACAAGAGACGAGCGAGAAATATGACGAACTGTCGAGAGAGCTACAATGCGCCAAATGCTTCTTGGCTTTCTGGCAAGGTATGCCGACCGACGAAGTGCTCAGCATGTGGGACAGTAACGAACGACAGATTGAGCAGTTCCACGCATTCCGATAAATCAATCAGAGACCCCGACCGGCATGGTCGGGGTCATCAACCGCTCACCGATAAGGAGAACATCATGAGCAACGAGAACAAGAACAAGATCACGCCAGCGCGTCGACGAGCTTTGAGCGCATTCAGAAAAGCGACGCGCATGGGTGGCAGCATTCGAATCGGCAACGGCGCAGACAATAGCATCCATTGGCGTCACGCTCATTGGCTGATTGAGACGAAACAATGCGGGGTCATCTCGCTGCCTGGCTGGGATGGCCCAAAGGCTCACTTGGTTCGTCGACATGATCCGCGAGCAAAAGGCAAAGGCTGGGGCGCTTTCTAGCTGCTGTCGAACTGTGCTGCAGACAGATCGGGGCCAGGGTTCAACCTGGCCCCATTGTTCTTTTTTTCACTCAAATGTCGATTTATGTCGTTATCGACTTGCAAACGAGACGACACTCGTGCAGAACAGAATCAGGAAGAAACAAAAACGGCGCAAGCCAAAAGGAGAATATCATGAGCATGATCGGTGAACGAGTCGAAAACTGTGATCGATGGAATCAAAAGTTCAAGGGTAAGAAGGGCACGGTCGTCGGCGGTGATGAGTACACGATCATCGTCGAATGGGATGGCATCGACGGACAACACCAACACGACCCCTATGCGATCCGATACACTCACGAAGGTCGCAGCTAAACACCGAACGACCCCGACCGGCATGGTCGGGGTCATCAATCGCTCAGATAAGGAGAACATCATGAGCATCTCGAAGAAAATCACACACGCACGACGGCGAGGCCTTCTCATCTGGGAAAAGCAAAAGCAGGACGAAAGCCGAAAAGGTGGTTACTTGTTTGTTTATAACGGGCACGGCGGACACATCACGCACAAGGTCGCCGATTGGATGGTTGAAAACACCGACGCTGAACTCATCGTGGTGCGATGCGGTCGGAAGTTTCTTGTCGAGCCTCATGTCGCTGAGTTCTTTTCTCAGAACAGTCACTTGCCAAGAATCAAGCAAATCGTGCGAATGGCGCGGGCGTTGAGGGCATCATGAGCAACGAGCAAAAGAACATGACCGCAAACGATCACAAAGCGCTCGGCAGTTTGCTTGATCGCATCGTCGCCAAGCGTGAAGCCCGACGCAAAAACCCATTGATTCAGAGACGAAAGAATCGACAGACCGGCAGCATCATTTCAGTATGGCGACCGGGATCTCAGGCTGATCGTGATGAGGGTTACTTAGTCATTTGTGAGGACTACGGCACATGCATCGGCGTGAGCACTCGTAAGGAAGCATTACAGGCAGCCGCAAACCCGTTGCTGTGGTGCCCTGATAGTCAAGACAACGCAGCCGTCAGGCAATAAAGATGAAGCTCTCGATCACGACGATTGAGAGTTTTGTTTTTTTTCCGACTTTACATAATCCAGAACAAAACCCGACCAGTCAGATCATGGCCTAGGCCACACAGGGGCCAGGTCGGGGCCAGGGTTTTTTCGGTCGAATGTCGATTTGTGTCGTTATCGACTTGCAAAGCAGACGACACTCATGCATCAAGGTGACAGGAAGAAACAACAACGGCGAAAGCCACAAAGGAGAACGACATGAGCATCCGAGCCAAAGCAATCGAAGCAATCACCAAAGCCTGCAGCACCGAACGAGCCGACGCGCTGATCGACGCACTCAACCTGACCTGCTCGTCGAAGCTGACCAAGATCGCTAAGATGACCGACCCGACTCCTAACTGGAAATGGGACGAGACACACGACGGCAAGCCCGCTGGCGGTTTCGGTCACGGCTACTTCAAAGCAGCGACCAAGCGCAACCCGTCCAACTACCGACCATTCTCTCGTCGAGACATCGAGCGCAAAATGAACAAGCGCTACGCTAAGAACCAGTACGTCGACTGCCAGATGATCAACCTTCGCATCTCATGGTTCGACGCAAGCTACGACGGAGCCGGCGAAACCTGCTAGACGACAACGACCCCGGCCATGATGGTCGGGGTCATCAACCGCTCACCGATAAGGAGAACATCATGAGCAACCACACTGACAAGATCGACACCGAGCAACTCAACGAAGTGCTTGAGGATATTCAGCGCATGGCGAGACGAGTCGCCATCATGATCGGGCAAGCCGAGATCGTGAATCGTCTGACGCACCGACCGGTAGAGCATCAGAGCGCCGTCAGCAAAATGACTAACGAGTTGAGTGACATCAAATCGGATCTGTTCGGCGTGCCTCAGTCGAAAGCGTTCAGAGAGTTCGACCGTCATCTCGACAAGGTTCGAATCGATCTGAGTAACTTCAAATCGATCAGATAAACGCAGAACCTGAATTGGGTGAAGGAGCCGACCGGCTCCTTTGCTCGTTTTTGGTAACATGCTCTGAGACAGCCCAGATTCGATTCTAACGACGTTCAAGCGTTTAGCTTGCCTAGGGTACTAAAAAAATCTGCATCAAAGAGTTCAGCTTTTTCAGTAACTTACGACATCGAAAACTGTATGACAGCGCGCTGCGTTTTGCTGCCTTCGACTGGCGACATCTAAACGGGGCCAGATTGGGGCCAGGGTTTTTTTGTCTCAATGTCGATTTATGTCGTCATGAGCTTGCAAACGAGACGACACTCGTGCAGAACAGAATCAGGAAGAAACAACAACGCCGGAAGGCAACGAAGGAGAACATCATGAACATCGAAAGAAACAACGGTCGCACGGAATACAGCAACAACAACAACAGCCGCGGCGCGGTTGCTACTCGTGACGGGTACACAATGTTCGGCTATTGGGAAGCGAACCAATACAACGAAAACGCCGAGCGCGTGTTTCGATGCGCTTACGGCAAAGCGGCGAAGACTTACAAGAACCCAGAACGAGCCGCTAAAAAGTGGATGAACGACTAAACCCTTACCGACCCCGACCGGCATGGTCGGGGTCATCACCCCGCTCAGATAAGGAGAACATCATGAGCAACTCGAACCCAGTCATCGCAGGCGAACCCGTCAGCAATCTTCAGAACCTTCTCAGGGCTGTGCGCAATGCACCGACGCACGACGCTCTCGCTGATGCCTACATGGCCGCCAGGCCTCAGGCTGTCGCCTTCGGTCTGATGGGCTTGCTCGTCGACGCTAACACCGACGCGCTCAAGCGCTTGCCTGAGCTTGAGCCTGCAGTCGCCGAGCCGCTGGCCTTCGCTGTCGTCGACGGCGTCATGAGGCCGCGCAGATAGCCGAGCGACTGGCCTCTCGGGGTCAATGTGGGGCCGGGTCGATCCTGGCCCCATTGTTCTTTTTTTCATTCAAATGTCGATTNGTGTCGTTATCGACTTGCAAAGCAGACGACACTCGTGCAGAACAGAATCAGGAAGAAGGAGAACGACATGACTAATCCTGCAAACCTCTACAACGCATGGACGCTTGCGAAGCTCAACGAAATCACCGTCGCCAACTCGGCCTTCGGTAGCTTCGAAGCTCTAGTCAACGCCAAAGGCGACTATGCCCCGACGATCAACTGCGAGTCGCTTCAAGGTGAAATTCTCGCCGACTCATACGACGAGTTCCAAGCCTGCCGCAACGATGCCCGTCGCGCATTCCGCCGGTAAAAAAATAAACCAAGCTCAGATAAGGAGAACATCATGAGCAACAACGAATTCACACCCGTCGCACTTTTCGGTCAGCTTGGCGCAGCGACGCTGCTGAGCGCTTTCCAGATCGTCGCCNGTCTCAACGTCGGCATCGATCCTGATCACGCTGAGCACGTCATCGCACAGATGACGAGCGTCACGATCGGCGACGCCGAACTGCCGGAAGATACGAAGCTCGATCTTGATGGCTGGCTTGATTGGCTGGCCACCGTTGCCGAAGAGCGTGACCTCATGCAGTGGTGGCAGCCGTTCGCGTGGGCCGTGCCTGCAGCTAAGCGTCGGCACTGGTAAGCACGGCAGCGGCTCCGGCCTCAGTCGAGGCTCGCAACTTCGACTCGAACTTTGCGAGCTTCGACTGTGCCGAGAGGGCCAGGCCGGGGCCATGTTGGGGCCAGGGTTTTTTCACCTGAATGTCGATTAGTGTCGTTATCTGCTTGCAAAGCAGACGACACTCATGCAGAACAGAATCAGGAAGAAGGAGAACAACATGAACATCCGCCAACGCCGTCACTGCCAAGCAACCAGCAACAACCCAGCAAACCCGAACCAGAACATTTGCACCAAAGCCGTCGCCGACTGGGCTGGCGTCTCGCACACTGTTCGCTACCTGCACACGTTCGGCGATCTCAAGCGTGCGCTTCGCAATCGCTTCTCGGTGCGCTCGATCAAGTCGTCGCTCGGTAAAGCCAAGACGATCGGCGCTGCTCGTGCTGCGATCGCTAAGATTGCTGCTGAGCGTCCTGATCTCGTCGCCGTTTATGTGAGCGTGCCAGGTCATGCGATGCTGCTCGGTCGTGATGGTCAGACCATCGTCGACACCGACCCACGCGTTCGAGATCGTCGCCGAGTCGTCAACTGCACCGGCCTCTATCGCAAAGAGGGGCAATCGATTCTCGATGAGGTCGTCTACAGCTAAACCCTAACCGACCCCGGCCATGCCGGTCGGGGTCATCACTCGCTCAGATAAGGAGAACATCATGAGCATCAAGAACAAAATCGCAGCGTCAGAACTTCAGCGCATTCGGGCAATGGTCAACGAGTCGCGCAACTATCGCTCACACCCTAACGGTCGAGACGTGCGCATTCAAATCCCTGAGTCGGCTATGCTCAACGCACCGGCCGGATCTGTTCACGCCATGCCGTGGCGCACGATTTACAAGGACGAGACGCCGAACAGCTTCGGTGAGCCGGGTCGCTACTTCTTGGTGTGGGGCTATAGCGTCGAGCCTGACGGCAGCGTCAAACTCTCGGTGCAATACAAGCGCCCGCGAGAGACCGGTCGACCTCATCTTCTCTCGATCTACGTCGCACCCGACTGCCTGATCGCATGGCGACGGGCCTGATCAGGCTGGCGACTGAGCTTTACATACGATGCCGGCTCGGGTAGGGGTCGGCATCAGGTAGATCGCCTGCGAACTCCAAACCGCAGCCCATCACGACCGGAACCCCGTTACGCTTCTTTCTTCCAAAAGTTCTCCAGCGTAGCGGGGTTCAAACTTTTTTAGCAGCCCAGATTCGACCCCAGTGCGATTGAAGCGCAACACGCTGCCGACGACATGCGTGAGATCTCAATCGAGCACACGGCTCAACGTGGGCTGTCTCAGATACATCTCAGGGGTTGAGCAGCTATTCGACTTGTGCGATAGGCCACATAAGGAGGGCTTTTGCATGAAGGTGCATCAAATGGACCCGGCCGCGCTTGTGCCGGCTGACTATAACCCGCGCAAGATAACCGAGCACCAGATGAGCGCGCTCAAGCGCAGTCTCGAACGTTGGGGCTTTGTCGAGCCTGTTGTGCTCAATGAGCGCACCGGTCGGATCGTCGGCGGTCATCAGCGAGTCGCAGCCGCGCTCGAGTTAGCGATGAGCGAGGTGCCTGTGATCAAGGTCACGCTCGACGAAGACGCTGAGAAGGCGCTCAACATNGCACTNAATAAAATCTCGGGCGAATGGGATGAGGTCAAGCTCGGCGAGCTACTCAGCGACCTCGATCAGCGCGACTGGGATCTGCCCGATCTTGGNTTCGAAGATGANGAGCTTGCTGATCTNCTGGCCTTCGACGATGAGGATCTCGACGGAGCCGATACCGGTGCTGATCTGACTGGCGATCTTGATGAGCTACCCGAGGCACCGACGGAGCCGATCACCAAGCCTGGCGACGTGTGGCTTTTTGATCCGTGTTTCGAGTGTGAGAAGTGCGGCAAACGCTTCTCGGTCGAGCAAGCTCAGGCCATGGCGTTCGAGTGTGATTGCGATGGCTAAGCTCAAGCAGATCGGAGCGCATCGACTAACGTGCGATGACTGTTTGAAAGTAATGGAAAAGCTACCCGACAACAGCGTCGATTCGATCGTCACCGATCCGCCCTATGGTATCGGCTTTCTCGGTGCTCAATGGGACAGCGCAGTGCCGGGTGAGGCCTTCGCTCGTGAGGCGCTCAGAGTGCTCAAGCCGGGCGGTCATCTGATCGCNTTCGCTGCNACGAAGACGGTGCACCGGTTAGCGGTTGCCGTCGANGANAGCGGCTTTGAGATTCGCGATCTGATCAGTTGGCTTAACTGGATGGGAATGCCGCACAGTCTCGACGTGGCTCAGGCCATCGACAAGCAGAAGCACAATCGCAAGCAAGTGCTGCAGGTCACGAGATGGATCAGGGAAGCGAGAGACGCTGCAGGGATCACCAACGGCGACATCGACAGGGCATTCGGATTTAACGGCATGGCCGGACACTGGACGAGCATCAAGTCTCAACCGTCGGTGCCGCATCTTGATCAGGTGCCGCAGTTACTCGAACTGCTCAAGATCTCAAAACTGCCGACCAAAATCAATAAGCTGCTCATCGAAATCAATGCGCCGGCCGGTGAGGTTTCGGCTGACTGGTATGATCGCGAGATCACCGGCAAGCACGCCGTCGGTCACGGCATGGCGCTATACACGAACAAGCACACCGACAGCGATCTCGAATACAAAGCAAAGGTCAGACGTGACAAAGCAAGCAGCGCAGCGGCTAAGCAGTGGCAAGGCTGGGGCACTGCGCTCAAACCATGTCAAGAGCCTGCTCTGCTCGCTCGTAAGCCGTTCGAGGGGTCGGTCGCTGACAATGTTCAAGAGCACGGCGTCGGCGGTCTCAATATCGACGCCTGCCGTCACCCCGAAGGCGACCCCGGTTGGCCTGGGCCTCAGTCGATGAACCTCGATGCAGTACAGCGACAGCAGACGACGCCGGGCGTTGCGTTCAGTGCTGCAGCGCCGGGTCACGTTCAGAAAATGTTCGACGAGCGCGGTCGGTGGCCTGGCAATATCTATCAATGCCCAAAGCCACCGGCGTCAGAAAAAGGCGCAGGTGTCATGCATCCGACCGTCAAGCCGGTCATGCTGATGCGATGGCTTGCTCGACTCGTCACACCGCCAGGCGGCACGATTCTCGAACCTTTCGCCGGATCAGGCACGACGCTCGTCGCTGGTCACGCCGAAGGGTTCAAGATCATCGCCGTCGAGCGAGAGCCGGAATACTGCGACATCATCACCGAGCGCATGAGGCAAGTCGCGCCCGACATGAACATCGAGCGACTGAAGGGTATTGAAGATGGCGAAACTTAGACTGACATCGAGACATCGGCTGATATGCGGCGACAGCGGCGACGCTCAAGTCGTGAGCAAGCTCATGCAGGGCGAGCGCGCTGACGTGTGCATCACGTCGCCACCGTATGCACAACAGCGAAAGTATGACGGCGCGGCTGACGTGTCTGACTGGGATGGTCTGATGACGAGCATCTTCAGGCATCTCGATGAGGTCATGTGTCACGACGGTCAGGTGCTGATCAATCTCGGACTTGTGCACAAAGACGGCGAGGTCGTCGAATACTGGCGCGGCTGGCTTGATTGGATGCGCTCGCAGGGATGGCGCTTGTTCGGTTGGTATGTCTGGGATCAGGGCGCAGGGATGCCGGGCGATAATCACGGCAGGCTCAACAGTTCGCATGAGTTCGTGTTTCATCTGAATCAAAAGGCGCGCAAGTCGATCGAGTGGGTTGAGTGCAAAACTGCCGGCCGGGAGAGCATACGCGGTCAGCGTGATCACAACGATGTCGTGAGAACTAAAAAGGGNGGCGTCGTCAAGTCGCACAAGGTTGCCGACTCGATCACACGGGTCACACGCTACAAGGCGAATAGCTGGGACCCCGTGCAGCATCCTGCAATGTTCCCGGTCGGCCTAGCTGCGAACTACATGCGCTCATGGCCTGGCATCGTCTTCGAGCCGTTCAGCGGTTCAGGCTCGACGATACTGGCAGCCGCTCAAGAGGGCTGTCGTTGTTTTGCGATTGAGATCAGCCCGACTTATTGCGACGTGACGGTCGGGCGATGGGAAAAAGCGACAGGTCAAAAACCGACACTCGTGAGAGATGGCGAGGTCGTCGAATGGTAGGTGTGGAATTTTCAGCGCTCGGCGTGGTAGTTTGAAACATGGCTGACAAACCGAAAACCAAAAGACCCCGATCGAAACCGACGGCGCGCAAGCGCTCAGAGTCGAAGACCATCGGGCGACCGACTAAGCTGACCGATGAGGTCGCAAAGACGTTTCTCAAAGCGATCGCTCACGGTTGCTATATTGAGACAGCCTGCAATCTGGTCGGGGTTTCTCGTGACACCTACTATGGTTGGATTGAGCGAGCGAACAAGGCGAGAGCGAAGTCGGGCAAGCTGACGAAAGTCGAGCAGAGCCTCGTCGAGTTTTCCGACAGTATTAAAAAGACGTTGGCGAAATCCGAACTGCGCGAGCTTGAGCACATCGTCGTCGCCGGCGAGTCTCAGTGGCAGGCCGCAGCCTGGCGGCTTGAGCGACGCTACCCTGACCGATGGGGTCGAACCCGTCACGAAGTCACCGGCGCAGATGGCGGACCGGTCGCAGTTGCGAACTGGGCCGAGCTTGTCACAGCCGCTCGAAACAAAGCAAAAAAGTGAGTCGGTCGTCGGGTGTAAAAGTCGTTTTCCGTTCAAAACGTCTAAAGTGTCCCAGACAGCCCAGATTCGATTCTAACGGCGTTCAAGCGTTTACCCTACCGAGTACCTTCAGAAAATCCGCATCAAAGAGTTCAACTTTTTCAACAACTTACGACCAGTGTTTTTGAATCGAGAATCATGAGAACAGCGACGAGCACATCAGCAAAATCTCAAAACGATCACACTCGTCGGGCCTGTTTGGAGTGTCCGAAAATCTACACCGGGCCGCTCAACTGTCCGACGTGTGGAGCACCCGGCGAGCCGCTCATCGACTGCAGTGAGGAGTCAGAATAAATGGAGCATCTCGCAAACTGTCACGGCGAATTAAATCTGTTGTGGCTGCTGATCGGCTCAGTGCCGTTTGTCGGCGCGTGGCTTCACAGTTTCAAAAGCGACGACTCGAATGACACCCGATGAGCTTCACGAGTTAGTCGAGCGCGGTCGTGAGTCGCCGGCGTGGTGGGTTCGTGAAGTGCTCGGCGACAATCCCTGGCAAAAGCAGATCGAGATTCTTGAGGGCATNCGTGACCATCGAGAGGTCAACGTTCGCTCNTGTCACTCAGCCGGCAAGTCATGGGTCGCTAGTCGAGCCGCTCTTTGGTTCTTGTTCAATCACCCCGAGAGTCTTGTCATCACGACAGCGCCGACAGCGAGACAGGTGCGCGGCATCCTGTGGAAAGAGATCGGCGCAGCCTACAGCAAAGCGCGCATACCGTTGGGCGGTGATCTGTCGACGACTGCGCTGCGCATTGCGCCGGCGTGGCTTGCTCTCGGCTTTACTGCAGCAGAGCACGACCCTGATCGCTTTCAAGGCTTTCACAGCGTGAGCACGCTGGTCATCGTCGACGAAGCGTGCGGCGTGTCTCAGGAGATCGACAACGCCGTCGACAGCATTCTGAGCGGCGAGCATACTCGCCTCTTGAGAATCGGAAACCCGACGAACCCGTCGACGCCGTTCGGCACAGCGTTCAGGCAGCAGCGCGGTCAGCGGTTCAAGATCAGCGCGTTCGATACTCCCAATTTTACCGAGCTTGGCATCGATCTCGAAAGTGTTCGTGATGGTTCATGGCGTGATCGNATGGCGCAAGCCGACGAGCTACCAGCGCCGACGCTGATCAACCCCGAATGGGTCGCTGACAAGTGGCGACAGTGGGGTGAGTCGTCGCCGATCTTTCAAGCTCGAATCTTGGCAGAGTTTCCGAGCGGCGGCGAGTCGATGCTTCTCAATCTCGATATGATCGAACAGGCGACAATGCGCGAGCCGAAAGACCCGACCGGCGTGACCGTGTTCGGTGTCGACATCGCTCGGCATGGCACCGACGAGACGGTCGTCGTAATGCGATCAGGTGATAAGGTCGACGTGCTCGATACATGGACCGGGCGCGACACGATGCAGACAGTCGGGCGCATCGTTGATCTGTATCACAAGCACAACCCGACGACGGTGCACGTTGACGAGATCGGACTCGGTGCCGGTGTGCTTGATCGCTTGGTCGAGCTTGGCGTGAGAGTCGTCGGCATCAACGTCGCCAAGGCACCCCGAGATCGTGATCGTTTTGAGAACTTGCGGGCTGAGTTGTTTTGGAATGTGCGCGAGGCTATCGAGCAAGATGCCTTGTCATTGCCGGCCGATTCGCTTCTCGTTGAGCAACTCGCTGCGATCAGGTACGAGTTCACAAGTAGAGGCCGTATCAAGTTGGAATCGAAAGCGACTATGCGAACCAGTCCTGACCGGGCCGACGCCGTGGCTCTTGCTCTAAGCCCAGCACCCGCCGACATGACGGGTCAAATCAACATTCCCGAGGTCGGCCTGCGGTCGAGCCCCTGGCAGCTATAGGAGAGAACATGCCGAAAGAAGTCACCGGCGAAGTCTTTGCAGAGATCGGATCGACAGGCCTCAAACGATCGGGCGGCTTTATCGATCAAGAGTGGCTTAGACAGTTATCGACACCGACGCTTAGATACCGAGCGTTCTCAGAGATGCGCGACAACGACGCAACCATCGGCGCGATCTTGTACGCGATCGAGACGCTGATCAGGCAAGTCGAGTGGACGGTGACACCGGCGCACGATAGCGATCTCGCACGAGAGGCCGCCAAGTTCGTCGAAGAGTGCCTGCTCGATATGACGCCGAACTGGGAAACGTTCTTGAGCGAAGTGCTGAGCATGTTGCCCTATGGCTTCAGCATGTTCGAGGTCGTGTACAAAGTGCGCGGCGGCGAAGAGCAGGAAGATGAGCGCTTTCGCAGTCGATACGACGACGGGCGCATCGGATGGCGCAAACTTGCCGTGCGAGGTCAAGACACGATTGAGCGGTGGAAGTTCACAAGCGAGGGCGATATTGATGGCTTTTACCAAGTCGCACCGCCCGACTATTCTGAGACGTTCGTGCCGATGTCGAAGTGCTTGCTCTTTCGCACGAAGGTCGAACGAAACAACCCAGAAGGCCGCAGTCTTTTGCGCAACGGTTACCGCTCTTGGTACTTTCTCAAGCGACTGCAGGAGATCGAGGCCATCGGCGTCGAGCGTGATCTCGCTGGCTTGCCCGTGATGCATGTGCCGGTCGAGGTCATGAGCCCGAATGCGACGGCAGCACAGAAGTCGCTCAGGTCGTCTCTTGAGACGGTGATTCAGCAGATCCGACGAGATGAGCGTGAGGGTGTCGTGATGCCTGCAGAGCTTGATCGTGATGGCAAGCCGACCGGGTACAAGCTGAGCTTGCTGTCGACCGGTGGATCGAGAGCGATGAACACCGACGAGATCATCAGGCGCTATGAGTCACGCATCGCGATGTCGGTGCTTGCTGAGTTCATCATGCTCGGCATGGATAAGACCGGCAGCTTTGCGCTCGCTGACAGCAAGACCGATCTCTTTGCGACGAGCTTGCGCACAATCCTGCAGACGATCGCCAGCGTCTTCAACACTGAGGCGATCGCTCACTTGTTTCACTTGAACCCCGAGTTCCCTGAGCACTGCTGGCCGTCGCTCACGTTCGGCGACATCGAGAGTCAAGATCTCGACAAGCTCGGCAAGTATCTGCAGGCGATTGCATCGGCTGGCTTGATCACACCCGACGCAACGCTTGAGGACACGCTGCGAGAGGCTGCTGACTTGCCTGTCGTCGCCGCTAACGGCACAGCGATGCACGACGATGAGTCTCATCTGTATGACGGCACGGCGAGCCCCTACGGCGACGAGAGCATCGAGCCGAGCACGATGCGCTCAGAACCCGACGAGCCTGAGCCGATCAAGCTCGACGCGTCGATGGTCAAGATCATGCTCGACGTGATGCGTGAAGTGAAGGCCGGCACCATCACACGGCGAGCGGCTGAAGGCATGTTGCGCACTGCGATTCCTGGCATCGATCAGACTGCGCTCGCTGAGATGTTCGACGAGTCGGAGGTCTGACCGTGGGCGGTCTTTGCTGCAGCTTGGCGCACGAAAAAAAGCAGCCGGTTCACAAGGCTGACGTTCGCATTGATTGGAAGAAAGAGCAGCGCATGGTCGACGAGCGAGTGCCGCGCGTTTACCGTCTCTCGATGAGGTGGTTCAAAGGCGTGCGCGAGCAGATCACAAACCAGGCCATTCGCATCGCTATCGACACCGGCGACCCGACGCCGATCGTCGGCGCATTCGAAGCACTGCCGAAGGTCAAACCGCCGCTACCGGGTGAGCGTCCGAACGTCTCGAAAACGTACAGCAAAAGCGTCAAGCTGCAGAACGAAGTCGGCGAGAAGATGATGAGATACATCATCGACGCTGCGATGACCTCAGGGCGTGACGCTTTTCGCAAATTGCCGGTGATCAAGAAGGCCGAGATCGGTCTGTCGTTCGACATCGAAAACCCCTATGTGGCACCGGGCGCTCAGGAGCGTGTCGGCTGGCTGATTCAGGAAGTGCAAGCCGGCACGAATCTCGGTTTGCGTGAGGCTGTCGCCGGCATCATCACGCGCAGTTATGACGAGCGACTCGGCTGGGAAGAAGCAGCGAAAGAGCTACGCTCAATGGTCGGTCTTCGGCCTGATCAAGTCAACGCCGTGAACAAGATCGCCGATCGCTTGATCGCTAACGGAGCGACGCAGGCGACCGTTCAGTCGACGATCGTGCGCGAGTCGCTCAAGCGTGTGCGCTATCGTGCCGACATGATTGCACACACCGAGATGGCCAGAGCCGTCAGCACAGGCCGTCACGATGCCTGGAAGGTCGCACGAGATGCCGATCTGTTTGACGGGCAAGAGCTATTCGTCGAATGGGTCGCCGGCATCACAGACCGAACGTGTTCAATCTGTGCCGATCTGCATGGCACGACGGTGCCGCTCGGTGATGAGTTTCAACCGACGAGCGACTTGCTGTCAGCGAGTCAGCTATCAGTCGAAGGCGAGACACCGCCCATTCATCCCCTTTGCCGATGCACGACGATCTTGCGCATCGGTCAGCCGGAGCCGTTCAGACTATGATCACGATCGCACAGCCTCACGAGCACGCCGCAATCTTTCAAGACCCTGCTGACTTTGACGAGTTCAAGCGAATGCCGAACCCTGACTTCGATGGCATAGTCGACGTTTGGGGTCAGCGCAAAGGCGAGCAGGGCCTGAGTCTTGTCGCTATCCTGGCCGACTCTGTATCTTGGACGCTTGCCGAGTTTCGTGCCTATCTCAAGGAGAGCAGCTACGACCCGATTGAGATGATCGAAGCGCGTGAGATTCGCAAGTCGATCAGCGTCGGCGATTGGGTTCAGTTCGCTGTCCCTAAGCCACCAGGCCCGACGACGTACGCGACCGGCAAAGTGATGACCGTCAGCACGAGCAGCAAGCTCACCAGCGGCGATGAAGAAGTCGAGGGCACAACCGACGACCCTGCGATCAAGCTGCGAGTCTGGGCCCGATCTGAGGACGGCGACAAGTTCACACGCACCGACCGTCTCGTCGTTCGACCGGCGAGCAAACTGAGACAAATCGAGAGGCCTGAAGGGATCATGGAAAAGCAGAAGATCGAACTCAACGAACAAGTCAAAGCAGCGCTCAAGCGTAAGGTCGAAGAGCACAACGAAAAGCACGGCGACACACCGAGCAAGCGAGCGACTTATCGGATGCTTGAGGCGTCAATGCGCAGAGGCATCGGCGCATACAAGACAAACCCCGGCAGCGTTCGCCCTACAGTAACCAGCGCCGAACAGTGGGGCTATGGGCGGGTGAATGGTCTGCTGCACGCGCTGCGCACCGGCAAGTTCAAGCGCACGCCGTTCGATCGTGACCTACTGCCCGACAGTCACCCGCTCGCAGGGCCCAAAGATGACAAGACTGAGAAGGCGGTCGAGTACGATCGAGAGGCTGATATTTTTGACACACCGGCAGCAGCAAAAGCGAAAGCCGAGATGCTCGGCATCGAAGGCTATCACACGCACGAAATCAACGGCGTGCCGAAGTACATGCCAGGCCGATCGATGACGGAGTACGAGCGCGCAATCTCGAAGGCCGTCGAGCCGCATCCAGTTGCTAAAGCTGAATGGTCGACAGCCTACGTCAACGACTTGCCCGACAGTGCGTTTTTCTACATCGAAGAAGGCGGCGAGAAAGACGACACAGGNCGAACAAAACCGCGCTCGCTTCGCAAGTTGCCTTATCGTGATCGCGATGGCTCGATCGACTTGCCTCATCTGCGCAACGTGCTCGCACGATTGAGTCAGACCGACATCGCACAATCAGACCGCGATCGCATACGGCGAGAGGCTCGTCAGCTACTCGAAGAAGCGACCGAGAAGTCAGTCGCTAAGAAGTACGACGATCTTGATTTTGAACCACCGAAAGGCGTGCAAGAAGCGGCCGAGCTTGGCCTTGCGCTTCGACGTGAGCACGGTCGAGGCGGCACGCTCATCGGCGTCGCTCGTGCTCGTGATCTCGCTGCAGGCAAGACGATCAGTCCGGAGACGATCAAGCGCATGACCTCGTTCTTCGCTCGGCATGAGGTCGATCTCGACGCACCGGCAAACCGAGATCGCAGTGACCCCGGTTATCCGGGGGCCGGTCGCATCGCGTGGCTTTTGTGGGGCGGTGATCCGGGTCGNNGATGGGCTGAAAAGTTAGCTGATCAAATGAAGCGNGAAGACATCNGCAAATCGATCGCAGTCGATCCAGAACTCGACGCCGTGCTTGACGCGTCGCCAGCGACTCAGACTGACATCGACGTGAGCGCTCTGAGATCGATCAGCGANTCGGTGATGACATGGTCGCCGGTTGGCACTAGATACATCGTGACTAAGCACGACGGCACAGGATACATCACGCCGCAGCCTGATCAGGCTCACGAGAATCGCCTGCAGTCGATTTTAAGCCGACTGCCTAGGTCAACGTCTGCAGAGGTGTGTCTTGCTGATCAGGGCGCATCCTACGCCGTCGACATGCTGCTCGCCAGCGGTGTCGACGTGTCTGTGCTCGGTTATGGCATACGCAAGGCGCTCGTCGATCGTATCGCCGACGATGCCGGCCTGCTGACCGTGCGCGGTCATGGAGTCATTGACGGCGCTGATGCGGTCATCGCAGCGCGCTCGCTCGCTGACGATCATGGCACCGGCGTCATCGAGGTGCGACGATCAGATCAAGCGCACGGCACGGTCATGACGCTCGAAGTCGAGAAGCACTTGAAAGCGCTCTGGCAGTTCGTCAGGCCACGACTAGCAGATCGACCGCTTGCGGTGATCGTGACAGGCAACCCGAACAGCGTCGAATCAATCCGAGGCGTGCCGCTTGCTGGGCCTGACGGCGCAACGTTTCGCAAGTCATATCTTGATCGCCTCGACTTGACGATCGACGACGTGACGATCGTGCACGCTTGCCCAGCGATCGGCGAGAGTGCTGATGCCTGGCAGCCGTGGCTCGATCGTGTGCTCGACGCACAAGCCGGCGTCCCTGTGATCGCACTCGGCAAGCAAGCAAGCACAGCGATCGGCGAGCGTCGTCACACGACGATGCCGCACCCGAGAGCCGTGCGACGATATGGCGATCGCGGCGAGATCGAGCGCAAGGCGAAAGCAGTGCGCAAGAACATCGACACCGTCGAGCGACTGAGCGACGGATCGTTGCATTGTCCGATCATCAAGAGCGACGACGACAAGCGCATCGTATACGGCGTAGTGCTCGAACCTCACAGCATTGATTTGCAGGGTGATGTCATCGCTATTGACACTATCGAAACCGCGGCGCATAAATATCTTATCGAGCACCGGACTGTCGGCGATTCTCACAGCCGACTCGCAGGTGCCGAGGTAGTCGAAAGCTATCTCGCGCCCGCCGATTTAGAACTAGGCGGTCAACTAATAACTCAAGGCACTTGGGTCATGGGTGTGCACGTCACGGATGAGCGCTTATGGCAAGCGGTCAAGTCGGGCGAATATTCTGGTTTCTCAATCGGGGGCAAAGGTGAGCGCAAGCAAATCGAAAATCCGATCTGACAAGCGGAAGACGTACATCTTGAATGAGCTTGAAGTGTACGAGGTCAGCCTCGTGAAGTCACCAGCTAATGGCCGCAGCTTTTACCTAACTAAAGCGGCCGATAAGGAATTAAAAATGACTGACGAAAAGATTCTGGCGGTGCTCGACACCCCAGCAGAGAACGAGTCGAAGCTCGACGCTATTCTCAAAGCTGAGATGAGCGAAGACGCCGTTCGAGCCGTTCGTGCTGCGATGCGTTTGCTTGACGCATTCAAAGACGAAATCCCTAGTGACACTCTTGCCGGACTAGCTGAGGCCGCTGGCATGGATCACCGCATGGAAATGCAAGATGAAGAGAAAGGCTACAAGATGGAAAAGAAAGCAGAGCAAGAGCCTGCCGAACTTCTCAAGAGCGCAGACTTACCCGAAGATCTTCGGCCTGCGCTTGAGCAGCTTTGGAAGTCGAACGAAGAGCAGCGCGAGCGCGTCGCTCAACTCGAATCGGTTCTGAAAGAAGAGCGTGACGCTCAACTGCTCGCAAAGGAAACCGAGCGCGTGACGAAGTCGTTCGCACATGTGCCCGGTCTTGAATCCGGCAAACTCGCGGCGATGTTGATCGAACTGCGCAAAGCAGCACCCGAAGTAGCTGGCAGCGTTGAGGACATTCTCACGAGCACCGAGCGCGCTATGATCGCAAAAGACTCAGGCGCATTTGAAGAAGCTGGCACGACGACGACCGAACCCGCAGCCGCATCGGCCTGGGGTCGCATCGAAGCGCAGGCTTCAGAGATAGTAAAGAAAGGCGAGGCAGACAGCCAAGCTAAAGCAATCGATCATGTTCTGAAAACAAACCCAGAACTTTACGCAGCCTACTTGGCTGAGAAATAAAGAGGTCATAAAATGGCATACGATCAAGCAGGCTCAGCGCTAAAGATGACGCTCACAGCGGGCGAAGACTTGAGCACTTTTCAATATTGCTTTGTAAAGATCACAGCGAACAACACCGTGCAAGCGACTGACGTGCAAGGCGATCGCCCGATCGGCGTGCTGCAGAACAAGCCCGGCAACGGCGAAGCCGCGACGGTTTTGCTTGCAGGCGTGACTCTGCTCAAGAGCAGCGGCACCATCAACGTCGGCACGAACGTCGGCCCAGAAAACGCCGGCACTGCTCGCGCTCAGTCGGTCACAGCGCCGGCGACTTCAGTCGCTTGCGGCATCGCTCTTGAGGCGGGCGTCGCAAATCAATTAATCACGGCGGCAGTCAACTGCCTGTCAAGTCAAGCCGGTTCTTAATACCGCGTTTATAGAAAGGGCATATCATGCCAAACCCAACAGCATCGGACGTTCATGTTAACGCGGCATTGACGAATATCTCAATCGCTTACATGCAAGAGGCCGAGAACTTTATCGCTGATAAAGTGTTTCCTATCCTACCCGTGGCCAAGCAGAGCGATCGCTACTTTGTCTATGACAAGGGCGACTTCTTTCGATCTGAGGCTCAACTGCGAGCGCCCGGCACTCCGTCGGCCGGCAGCGGCTTCAGCATCGACAACACGCCGTCTTATTTTGCCGACGTGTATGCAGTGCACAAAGACATCGACGACCAGATCAGAGCGAACAGCGACGCAGCGATCAACCCCGATCGAGATGCGACGCAGTACATCACACAGCAGCTTATGCTCAAGCGTGACAAAGTGTTCGCCGCGAACTTCTTCACGAATGGCATCTGGACAGGCAGCAGCACCGGCACCGACATCGCAACCGGCCTCAATGGTAAATGGTCAGCAGCCGGATCGACGCCGATCGAAGACGTTGACAAGGAANGCGACGCCATTCTCAAGAAGACTGGNTACAAGCCGAACGTCATGGTCGTCGGCACCGACGTGCATCGTGTGCTCAAGAATCACCCTGACGTTCTTGATCGCATCCGCTACACCCAAGAGGGCGTAGTGACTGAGCAACTGCTCGCCAGCTTGCTCGGCGTCGACAAGTACGTCGTCGCACGCGGCACCGAGAACACTGCTGTCGCAGGTGTCGCCGATTCGTTCAGCTTCATCAGTGCTGCTGACGATGCGCTGCTTTGCTACGCTGCGCCGAACCCTGGCCTGATGACTCCGACGGCTGGTTACATGATGGCCTGGAATGGTTATCTTGGCGCGGGGCCTCAAGGCAATCGCATCAAGCGTTTCAGAATGGAGCATCTGGCGGCCGATCGTATCGAAGGCGAGATGGCATTTGCCGCGAAGTTGGTCAGCGCTGAGATGGGCTGCTTCTTCAACGGGATTGTCACCTGATGGCTTTGCCGTTGTTGGCAGTGCGCAGAATGCGATCGGACACCGGGGCGGTCATCCTCCCCGGTTGTCCGATCCCCGGCTCGCAAGATTGGAGCGACGCTATTAAAGCGCGTCGCATCAAACAAGGGTTTGCCGTCGCTCAAAAGGCAGCGGCGAAAACTAAGAAGGCCTCGACCAAAAAGTCGAAGGCCAAGAAAGGTTAATGTCATGGCTTACCGTAGCCGAACTTTTCCAGCAATCGTGAACAACGCGGCAGCGTCCGAGATCGATCTGCTTGACGCTTCAGATGTCTCAGTCGCTGAGGGCACTTGGACGGCTTTGACCCGATGGGCAAAAGTCGAATGGGATTTTGCGACCGACGGCGGCACGGTGTCGGGTTCTCCGATCACGCTCTCGCTGACTCTGCCTGACAACTCGATCGTCATCGGCGGCGTCGTCGAAGTCATCACCGCAGTCACGTCAGCCGGATCGGCCACGGTCGCTCTTGGGGTGACTGGCGCGGCGACAGCGTTGCTCGCTGCGACCGGCAAAGCTGACTTTGCTCTCGGCGCTGTACTTCCGTTAGCGGCAGTTTCTGCAGCACCGATCAAGTTGCCAGCGGCAACCGCTTTGACGCTGACTGTAGCAACCGCAAATCTGACTGCAGGCAAGTTTAATATTTGGGTCGAATATCTGCCCGGAGACGCTTAGAAAATTAGGGGAAGCCGGCTGTCAAAAGTCGGCTTTCTCTGTTTTCTTAGGTGCCTTGTAAGTCTTTGAAAAAGCTGAACTATTCGATGCAGCTTTTTTGAGGGTACTCGGTAAGGCAACAGCTTGAACGTCGTTAGAATCGAATCTGGGCTGTCTGAGAGCATACTGTCTTTTTGACCAGTGCTTTAACAGATCATCAAAAAAAACCGGCTTTTGGAGGGGTAAAAAATCATGGCTTGGACCTATGGCGCAGACCCCGAAAATCACAACCGCGACGCAGTTCGTTTGAACATCGGAGACACCGATACGAACGACCAACAATTGCAAGATTCTGAGGTCGATTATTTTCTCAGCTTGTTCGGCACGTCGGGTGCCGGTCGAGTCATTCCGGCTTCGATCAGATGTTGCGAAGCACTCGCCGCAAAGTATGCGCGACAGACCGACACAACGAATCAAGGTCTGAGCGTTGCGGCTTCAAAACGTCAGCAGCATTATTTAAATTTAGCGTCGACACTTCGAGAGCAAGAGACGACGCTGGCCGAAGTCTTCTTAGGTGGCAGCACGTTCACCGATGCTGAAAAGCTCGACGACAACAACAACCTCATTCAGCCGTCGTTTCGAATCGGTCAGACTGATTGGGTCAGACGCGATAAAGATGACCCGGACTATTGGGGCAACTGATGGACCCACAACTAAAAGCGCAGTTGCGTGAGACGATCAGCGTGGCGACAGCGGCGTCGGTCGATGCTGCAGGCGATCCAGCGTACAACGCACCGGCAACCCGACCGGCGCGAGTCGTCAACGTTCGAGAGACGACTGAGCGACGTGACGGCACGATTCTCGAAACGACCGTGGCGATCATCACCGAGACGGCGATCGCTCTGACCGATCGCATCTGGTTGCCAGGCGACAACAGCGGCGACGCAACGCTTGCCCGTCGGCCTCAGTATGTCGAGAAGGCTGTCAACGAGTTCGGCGTGCTCGACTTCTACAGGACGAAACTCTGATGGCTCGAATGATACCGAACCCCGGCAGCAAGAAGACTGAGCAGGTCGTGAGAAATCTCGAAGCGCTCGGCGACAGCATGAGGAAAGCAGCAGCAAGCGCGCTCTTTCAAATCGGCACGAACACGATAAATGAAGCGATACCGATCACACCGCTCAGGCCACGGCGTGGCGGTAGTCTTCGACGCAGTGCATTCGTCGACTTACCAAAACCGAAAGGCAGCGGCGTCGAGGTCAAGGTCGGCTTTGATGGACGCTCTGCACCGTATGCGCTTTGGGTTCATGAGATGCCTGACTCGACGAACTGGTCAGAGCCTGGCACCGGAAATAAATTTTTAGAGAAACCATTCAACCGCGTCGCCGGTCGACTGCCGTCGGTCATGGCTGCAGCTATTGAGCGCAGACTCAGACGCAACGACCCCGACAAGGCTTAGCGATGGCGACCCCTGATCTAGACATCGCCAATCGACTCGCTACGGCTGGCGTCGGCACCGTCGGCTCGACCATCTTCACAGGTGGCATCAGGGCACCGTCGTCAGTCATACCGGCGGCCGCGATCTTTGTCATACCGACCGGCGGCGGCGGGCCTGATCCTTTGCTCGATGCCGGTGCGACAGACTACAACCGACCGACTGTTCAGATCATGATTCGGGGCAATGTTGGCGCATACATAGCGACCCGAACAACGGCGACAAACGCACTCAACGGCGTGCATAAATCGACCGTGTCCGGATACTTTCAAGTGCTTGCACGAACCCCTCAACCTCTGTACCTTGGCCTTGACGATACTGAGCACCCCATGTTCAGCGTCAACGTCGAGCTTTTCAAAGTCGGAACATAGGAGCGACAAACCATGGCAGCAACAGCCTCATATTTAGCGCAGGTTCAGGTTAACATCAGCGGCGGAGGTTTTTCTAGTTTAGCCGGTGTAAACGATGTTAGCATTTCCCTAAGTCGGAACCTCGTCGATGTCTCGACGATGAATGCATCTGATGATTTTATTAAGCGGCTCGCAACGCTTAAGGATTTTCCGATTTCAATATCGGGATTCTTTGAGCCGACCGACACCGCTTATGGCCATCTCCAAAGTGCCTTCATCGATCCGTCATTGCCCATCGTTATCAAGGTTCAATTTGATGGTACAAAGGCGGCGACCAAGCGAGGCTTTCAGGTGACGGCGCTTGTCGAATCCATCGATGTTTCGGCTTCGGTCGATGGGGCGCAAGAGGTCTCCATCAGCCTACAGTCCAACTCCGATGTGACTTTATTATAATCGGGGGCGCACATGGCGGCTACAGCAGGACACCTCGCGACTATTTCAGTGACCGGGGCAAGCACCACTATGACAGCCGAGGCGACGAGCAACACGGCAGGCTTTTCGTATCAGATCACGAACACGGCGAAGCGAATCGTTGACCCGGCGGTCGCGATTGTGATCAAGCACAACAGCGGCGTCACATGGCCGACGAACTTCACGTTCGATTATCTGAACGGCATCGTCACGCTCGACGGTGCACCGACCGGAGCGGTCACGATCGACGGCGCATATCTGCCGGCTCGCCAGATCGCTCAGGCGTATGAACTCGACGTGTCGCTTGCGGCGAACCTCGCCGAGTCGTCACTGTTAGGCACGACTTTCATCGGTCGCACTCGTGCCTTGTCTGACATCACCGGGAGCATGTCGTGTTATGATGCAGGGCTGACCGAGTACACCGACGTACAGCTTTATGATCTGATCAGCAGCGGCACGACGAAGGTCGTCGACATTCAGTGGAACGGCGGCACGAACTATCTCAGGTTCTTCGCCATGTTTGAGAGCGTCGACCCGTCGGCATCAGTCGACGGCGTTCAGAGTCTGTCGGCGTCGTTTAGTGCGAACGCTCAGACCGCTCTCACGACCGGTCAAGAAGTCGATTACACTATCGTTTAAACACCCTAAAAAAGGAGGGCATCATGACCCAGGGAAACGGCGAGATCACAATCGAAGAGACGCGCAGTGCGCTGCTCAATGGATACATCAGACGCACGAAGATAATCACGACCGAGCAAGGCGTGAGCATCGAACTGCGAGAGCCTACAGTCGCGCAGCGTGGTCGCATGTTGCGCGCCGGCGGTCTGACCGGAGCGAATGCAAACATCACCGAGATCGCTGCGATGCAAATCGCGGCCGTGATCGAGTGCTGCTATCACCCCGGCAGCGGCAAGAAGTTGTTCGATCACACCGACATCGAAGTGATCGAATCACTGCCGACGGCGTCGTGGTTTGATACGGTCGCAACAGCGGCCATGAGCTTGATGAATGATGAGGCCGAAGAAGCGGGAAAAGTCTCAAGCGAAACACCGAGCGGCTTAACCTCTTCTTCCTCGCCAGCAAACTCGGGCGAACAGTCGGTGAGCTAGAGCGAGATCTAACGGTTCGTGAGTTCTTCGAGTGGATGGCCTTCTTCGATTATAAACATGCGCAGGAAAAAAAGGCGATGGACAAGCAGAAGGCTCAATCAAGAAGACCTAGAGGGCGTCGCTGATGGCAAGCGCCGGCACAGTCTCAGTAGCATTCAAGGCGACAGGTCTCGGCAAGTTTAAGACCGAGTGCGATCGCGCTGCGCAGGCTACCGAACAACTCGGCAACCAGACCAAGAGAGCGACAGACGAGTTTAAGAGCTTCGGATCGGCAGCCGCTAAGGCTGGCAAGCTCGGCGCAGGTCTAGCCGCAGCCGGCGCAGCCATGGGTGTCGGTATCGGCAAGGCAGCCGGTGCGGCGGGTGAGTTCGACATGACCATGACGAAGGTCGGTCTTGTCTCAGGTGCGACGACCAAGCAACTCCAGATCTTGAAAGCCGAAGCGCTGCGACTTGGTCAGGCCACGCAGTTCAGTCCCGACCAAGCTGCTCAGGGTTTCTTGACGCTCGCACAATCGGGCAAAGACTACAAAGAGCAGTTGCAACTCATGGAGCCTGTTCTAGGTCTAGCGTCCGCAGGTCAGATCTCGGTCGCTGAGTCTGCAGCTTTGGCGACTCGTTCGATGATGGCGTTCGGTCTCAAGTCTGATCAAATAGCAAACGCAAACGACAAGCTCTTAAAGATCACACAAAAAGTTGACATCAACATGAATCAGATCGCCTCAACGTTCGGCAAAACAGCCGGCAAGATGGGCGCTTACGGTCAGGAGTTTGACACCGTTGCGATGACGCTGGGCATCGCTACAGCGGCGACCGGTGACGCTGCTGTCGCTTCGGCATCTTTAGCGACAGCGACAGCCGCACTACAGAAGAAGCAGAAGGCACTCAAAGACCAGCTTGGTGTTGACGTGTTTGACGCTCAGACCGGAGCAGCGCGACAGCTTGATGCCGTGATGCTTGATATGGCTGACGCTCTCGACAAGTTAGAGCCTAAGCAGCGATCTCAGATTCTGATCAATACGCTCGGCCAGCGTGGCATCTTGGCATACACAGCAGTGACAAAAGCAGGTCGCAAGTCTGTCGACGAGATGCGTGATGCGATGGACAAATCATCAGGCACGACCAAGAAGTTTAGCGACACAATTCTTGCGACATTCTCAGGCAAAGTGATCTTGATGGTCGGCTCGTTTCAGACTCTGATCATTGCGATCGGCGACTCATTGAAGAACGTGCTTGCGCCAGGCATCTCAGCCGTCACGTTTATTTTGAATGCGTTGATCTCAGGCATCCAGATGATACCGGGCCCAGCAAAGACGGCGTTGAGTGTTTTGGCGGTTGGGTTTGCTGGGCTGACCGCTGCGATCGGCACGGCGCTCGTCGCCGCTGCGAGCTTTGCAGCTACATCGAAAGCAGTGACGGCAGCACTTGCAGGCACGACGATCGGCGCAAAGCTGGCCGAGGTCGGTTTCATGGGTCTCGGTCGAGCGGCGTTGATGGCGATGCTGCCAGCGCTGGCAGTCATTGCAAAGCTCGGCTTTATTCTTGGAGTCGTTGCTCTTGTGATCGGTCGATTCGCTGCAGAGGGTGAGGCTGCATTTTTTCACCTGCGCGACTCGGTCGGCACGATGGTCGCACACATACAGTTTTTCTTCTCGAACATGATGAAGTTTATCACCGGCATTATACAGTCGGGTCTCGGCTTTATCGGCAAAGCGTTCAAGTTCGTTTTTGGTGGCATTCTCTCAATCGTCAAAGCCGTGTTCAGAGGTATCGTGGCGGGGATGGCGGGCGCAATTAATCTAGTCTCGAAAGGTGTCGGCAGTATTGTCGATGTCTATGGCGAGTTACTCTTTGCACTTGGTCAAGAGCAAGAAGCTGCAGCACTTCGAGGCGTCATCAAGGATCTCAAAAACTTCGACGTGGGCCCGGCGTTCGATGATGCGATCGCAGGGTCAGCACAGGCCCTTGGTCAGATCGGCACGGCTGTCAAAGGGTGGGCCTCATACACCGGCAAAATCACCGGCGAAGTCATCAGCGGCATCGGTATGCAATGGAAGTCAAACGCCGTTGGCATGGGCAAGACAGTCAAGTCAGAATTGTCGAAGTCAGTCGAGGGCCTGATGAGCCTGCTCGGCAAAGCTACAGAAGACATGGACGAGCTAGGTAAATCTACAAAAGAAACCGGCAAACAGTTCAAAGGCCTCGGCGGTGATCTCAAGCTCGGGCCGCTTGGTGGCGGCGCTGGAGCTGGCGCTGGCGGCGGTGGCGGTGGCGGCGGCGGCGGTGGCGGCGGCGGCTTTTCTATTCGAACCCGACCGGCCGAAGACTTCGGCGGCTACGCTAACGCACTCGATCAAATGCGAGGTCAGCGAGCAGATCGGCAGCAGGGTGCGATCGGCGCAGTGCAATCGATGGCAAGCGGCAACGTTGGCGGCATGGTAGGCGGCATCGCGCAGGCAATGGGTTCAGCTTTGGGGCCTGTCGCTGGGGCTGCGATGGGTCTGGTTGATTCGCTGATGGGCGCAAGCGAAGGCGGCAAAGAGTTCAAGGAAGGATTGAGCAAAGTGTTCGGCGCATTTGCGCAAGCACTTAGTCCGGTTTTCAAAGCGTTGATGCCGTTACTCGATCTCTTTGATCCGTTGCTTGATATTGTTGAGCCTATCGCTCAACTCGCAGCGATATTCATGGAAATTTTAATGGCGACTAGTCTGCTGCAGCCGGCGCTTTTTATTCTTGGAAAAGTCGCCGGCGCTATCGCGTACGTTATGAATCGAGTTCAAGCAGCGCTGAGGGGTGCGCTCATTGGAATTTTGACCGTGATCGATATGCTGCCGGGTGTAGACTTCACGCGTGAACTGACTCAGCTTCGCAACGCACAGGAAGCAACGAATCGAGAAGCCGATGAAATCCTCGCCCGACTACGCGGAGAAGAGGACCGAGCACAGCAGCGAGCACGGCGCGAGCAAGAGCTTGCACAAGCGACACGAGAAGCGACGAGCGCGATGCTCAACGTGCCGAGCGCGTATAAAGTAGCGCGTGCAGGCTTTCGCGCTGAGACGCCAGTCATGGACGATTTCATTCAGCGACCCGGTCAACCTGCGACGCAGTTCAGTGCACAAGACACAGTCATCGGCGTCAAAGATACCGGATCGCTCGGAGGCCCGACGATCGTCATCCAGAACCTCGACATCAGAGCAAACAACCCGACGCAGTTCTTCAGACGACTGATGTCAATGGTCGACCGTGATGAGCGAGCCGGTGGCGTGTCGCTTGGCGGATCATTTCAAGGGAGGCCGTGAGAATGTCGTATTTGACGCTCAGCGGGTTTAATGTGCCGGTCTCGGTCACTAGTGCCAGTTTCGCTTCCGAAGCGATTGGGGCCCGTTCTCGTGCGTTTAGCGGGCAAGCGTTACCCGAACGTCGTGCGCTTGTTCGAACGTTCACTCTCGGCTCACCGGTCGACACTCGTGCCGATGCGCAGGCGTTGATCGGTCTGATTGAAGGCAATGGTCACAAGTGGAATTTCGACGCGGATCTGTACAGCAGCAAAGGCCTCGGGCCTCAAGCCGGGTACACGATCACGATGAGCGCGACCGGTGGCGTGATCGGCGGCTACGTTCAGGTGACAAGCGCGCAGTCGATAACCTGGCGCAAGCTGCAGTTCTCTGACTATTCGGTGATGGTTTATAAGTACACCGGCGGCGCTTGGCATCAGTACGTTTTGACCTATGACATCAGCACGAACACGACGGTGCAATACAAAGACGGCGCGCCTCACTCGCCAGTCGCAGGCGACTCGATTCTCAACTGGTTCAGCTTCACAACGAGCACCGGCGATTTTACTTTTCTTGGCAAGGATATCGACGGCGCAAATGCTAACGCTCGCTATGATGAATTGGTCATCGTGCCATGGCTGATGACGGCGTCGATGATCTCAGCGTTTCATGCTCAAATCGCGACGGCTGGCATACCGTTCAGCGAGTTGCCACTGCTCAACGTCGCCGGCGACATCATACCCGATGGCCCGGTGCAGTTCGTCGGCGCTCCGATCAGCGGCACGTTCGAACCTGCTCAGGTGTCGGCGAGCGAGTCGTTCGGCATGGTCGTGAATTTTGAGCTTGCAGAGTTCAACGGGCGCAGCTTGTGAGGACGCCAGACAGCGGCTACGGCATCCACCCAAAGACGGGCGCGAACACCGTCGCTTTTTGGCCGTTTGATAAGGCGAGCGGCACGCTCGCTTATGACGTGTTCGGAGGTCGCAATCTTACAAACCCGACCGCGCTTTGGGCGACTGGCCTGATCGGTTCGTCGGTGATGTTCACGGGAGGCGGTGGCATCATCTACAACACGGCAACCGGTGCGGATGCCGGCACGTTGCAAGGTGCCTATTCGTTTGAGGCATGGGTGCGAGTTATGGCCGCGCCAGGATCTCAAGCGAGCATGATCGAATACAGTGACCCGTCAGGCGCAACAACCGCCGATAACACGCAGTTCAGCTTACAGGTTAAAGCTAACTTGGCGTTTCGCTGGGAATGGAAAGGAGCCAGCGTACAGGCTCAAGACTCGACGGCAAAATTAAGAGCCGGTGTATGGCAGCACATTGCCGTCACAAAAGAGGCAGACGGGTCGGGCACGTTCACCGTCAAATCGTATCTCAACGGCGTGCTTGATAACACTCAAACAACAGTCAGCGCACCGACCGGCGGCGGCGATGCGTTTTGGAATTTTGGCACAGGCAAAGGCGGCAATTTTACAGGCGCAATTTGTTCGGCTCATCTGACGACGACGGTGCTGACTTCGACGCAGATCGTTGAGAACTGGCGACGCGGTGTTCTTTGGGATGATCCGACGGCAATGGGTCACGGTGTCACCGAGCTTCAGGTCACAGTTCAGCCGTCATGGTCAGGCGGCACAGCGTTCGCTCTGAGCAGCTACATCGACAGCTTCGATTTCGTCGAGGGTTTTGAGCTATCCGAAAGCATAGATCAGCAGTGCATCACGGCGAGCTTGAGTCTCAAGCGCAGCGTTTACGGCATCAGCTTGTCGCCTCTCATCGTCGAGAGCATGGCGAACCAAAACCCACAGCCGTCGATCTCAGCGCCCGGCCCGGCGTCGTCAACATTTGCGGCGCTGCTGCATCTCGGCGGGGCGATCAAGGTCTACGCTAGGAGACGCGCAGCCGGCACCGACGACGAGATCGGCACGGCGGGCGCTGTCATCTTCGAGGGCACGATCGACGCGCTCGACTTCGGCAGCGAGACCATTGAAGTCGAAGCAAGAGACGCCGGTGCGTCTTTGATCGATACATATATCGAAACTGAGGCTGACTATAACACCGGCAGCGATGCGACCATCGAGGCAACGATTCAAGCCGTGCTGAATGCAGCGAGCGCAGGCGTCACGCTGTACACGCCGACGACGCCGAGCGTCAATCTCGGCGAGTTCAGGCAACGACGCGAGAGCCTGATGCAGGCATCGCAATCGAAAGCCGATCAAATCGGATGGGTGACAAAGTACAGGTTCGACCCGTTGACCAAGACCTGGCGGTTTACGTTCTATGATCCAGAGCGAGAGCGCACACGATTCGACGGCGTCGTGATGACTAGCGATTATAGTGACTTCGGCGGACTGAGTCAAAAGCTCGACGACGTGCGCAATGCGGTGCGCGTCGCTTTTCGAGACAGCGCAGGCGAAGCGAGCGGCGTCGATGACAATGGCAATCCCATCTATCCGCCGGCAAGCGTCACCGTCGTCGACGCTTCGAGCGTTACGGCATACGGTCGCCGGTTTATGGAAATCAGCGACGCAGCCTGTCCAAACATTGACACAGAAGTCGAAGCGACGGCGATGGCTGAGGCGATTCTCAACGACTTGAGCACACCGCAGCTTCAAATGTCGTTTGACTTGCCCTACTGGGAAATCGAAATTGGCGATCGTCTAAAAGTCGCAGAGAACTCGCGCACGTTTGACACGGCTCAGACGTTTGCCGTCACCGGTCGGCAGGTGTCATTCGCTGAGGGCATCGGCTCGACATCGTTGACGCTGCAGGAGACGCCAGCATCAGCACGTCAAAAGCATCTCGTGAAAGAAGCACGAAACGGCCGAGCGTTGCCACCGGTGGTTTCAGTCGCAGATTCGCCGACTGACTTCGGCGTGCGCGGTCTCTATGCGCCGATGAAAAATCTTGTGATGGCTGCGAATATGTTAGCCGACAGCCCGAGTCTCGCCGGTGTTCAGAACCCCGGTTTTCTTGTGCACCCGTCAGGCGTGCACGCTCCACCGATCGGCTGGTCTTTGCCTAGCGGAAATTGGGGTTCGACTGGCGACGTGTATTTCAGCGGCACGAGTCAAAGCGGTGATCGGTCGGCCATGCTGCGCACCGTGAACTCGGTCGTGCAATCGAGATGGATGCCGGTTATCTCAAACCGAGTCTATGAGGCGCGAGTCACTTGGCAGGGTTCGGTCGTGACTGATCGACTGCGCTGTGATGTTGCGTTTTATACTGCCGACAGAAATCTCAAATCAACGGTGACAGCATTCGATCAAGTCGTCGCATCAACAGGCACTTTTCAAACCGACGCAGGATTTGCCGAGGCTCCATCTGATGCACGCTGGGCGCGAGTCAGCATGACGAAGGTCGCAGGCCCGACGATTCTCGTCGATCGTGTCACGATGAATGTCGTCTTCGAGGGGTTTCAAGCATCACTGTCGGGCGCGACTCCATACGGAGCCGGCACCAGCACCATCAAATGGGATTCGGAAGACTTCGATTATGGCGGTGTTTATAATACCGCGACGGGTTTGTTCACGGCGCTCGAAACCGGTTATCATATTTTTCATTTTTATGCGTCTGTCGTTCCGACCGTCACGAATGCGTTGACCGGTTTTGAGCTTGCCATGAAGGTCAACACCGGCGGCGGCGCGGCGACAGTGTGGTCGTCGTCTTACAGTCCATCGTCGGGCACGAGCTTCGGCGATCAATGGCTTCACACGCCCCCGACTTATCTCAACACCGGGCACACGGTTCAGCTTGATCTCACGGTGCCGGTTGACGTAAATGTCGCAGCAAGCACAGGCGGTGGCGGTAGGTGGCCTCATGCTCAACGCTAAAAAAGCCGAATGTGTCCCAGACAGCCCAGATTCGACCCCAATCGATTTAAATCTTTTCCCTTGGTGAGTACCTTCAAAAAACCTGCATCGAAGAGTTTAGCTTTTTCAGTTACTTACAGCAGCTAAAAATGGAGCAAGAAACATGCAGCCGACATTGGAAACCGAAGTGGTTCGCGCTCATACTCGACTCGACGGAGCCGATGCACGACTCAAAAAAGTCGAGCGTAAACTCGACAAGATGACTTGGATTCTCGGCAGCGTTTGCGGCGTTGCGTCATTCTTAGGGCCGCTCGTCTCGAACCTTTTGAGCCATTGAGACTGGCATCAGTTTCGATTATTGTGCGAACGTCGAACAGGAGATTTTAAAACGTGCCGACCGAGTTGATTGAAGTCTTGACGCAGTATGGCAGCCTCGGAGTCTGCGCCGGCTTCTTCGCATGGCTGCATGTCAAAATGCAGCACCGTCTCGACGAGATGGTCGACAAGTTTCAAGGGCAAATCGAAAACATGGAGCAGCGAGGCGACGATCGAATCGACGAGCTTCGAGATCGCTATGACAAGATTATCGATCGCTACAACTCAGAGCGCGACACACTGCTGCAGGGCATCACGAATCAAATGAAAGACACAGCCGGCACACTCAAAGAGGTCAGCGAACGACTCGACGAAGTCGGCGAAAAAGTTCAGACTGGTCTAGCTGAGATGCGTCAGCATTATGCAGTCATCAAAGCCGAAAGGGACATTGATGCTTCGCGTCGGTAGCACAGGGCCCGAGGTCGTCGAGTGGCAGATGTTTCTCAAGGAGCACGGATTTTTCAAGGCCGGCGTCGCTCCGATTTTCGGGCCGAAGACGTTCGAGGCTACTGTCAGTTTTCAAAAGACTCAGAGCTTGAGCGCTGACGGTATCGTCGGCCCAGCTACCCGAGCGGCTGCTGAGCTAATCAACAGGCCCGTCGAATCGCTGAGCCTCGACGAAGTCGCTCGTCGGGCTGGCATCCCCGTCTCGGTTTTGAAAGCAGTCAGACACGTCGAGAGTCGCGGCAAGGCGTCGGCTGTACGATTCGAGCCTCATCTCTTTCATCGCAAGCGGCCTGATCTTGCTGATCGTGTGCCATACACACGGCACGCTCGCGGCTACAGCATGGTGCGAACTGAGACGAACAGGGCCGCGCTTGAGCACGCCATGACGGTCGACGCTGAGGTCGCTATCAAGTCGACCTCGTTCGGCTCGTATCAAGTGCTCGGCGCTTATCTGCTGCGAGCGTACTCAGGGCAATCGCCTGAGAGCGCATACGAGCAGTTCAAAAGAAACCCCGGCGAGGCGTCTGATCTGATGGTCGCGGCATGGTTCCAAGACAACCCGATCGCACGCAAAGCCGCAAACACCGAACCTGAGCCCGACATGCGTCGGCTCGCTAGAGCATACAACGGCCCGAACTACCGGGTGCACAAATACGACGAGCGACTGCTCGCAGCGTGGAAGGCGAATCAATGAACAAGCTCAAATCTCGCAAACTCGGCCTCGCCATTTTGGCGGCTATTTTGCCCATCATCTGTCAGGTGTTTCTACCCGATATGCCGACTGAGAAAATCGTCGTGTCTGTGATCGGATTGCTCGGCGGTGTGCTTGGTATCGCTGGCGAAGATGTCGCCAAACTCAAGGCAGGCGTGCACGAGTCGTTCGAGCGCAATGCGAAGCCCGACGAGCAGAAGGCCGAACCAAGTGCCGAGGCGTAAGAAGACAGTCAAGCAGCCGGTCGTCACCGGTGACGCAACTGCTCGCTATGAGCGACTCAGTTACAGCGGCGGCACATGGTTCGACCTGATGCCGACGCCGGCGAATGGCACAGACAGCCCCACAGAGACGGGGGCCATCACCGGAATCACGCAAGCGAATCCAGGCGTCGTGACATGTGCCGGCGGGCATCCGTTCACAAATGATCGAATCGTTTTCATCTCAGGCGTCGGCGGGATGACTGAGTTGAACGATCAGACATACACGGTTAAGAATGCGACCGGCACGACGTTTGAATTGCATGACTCAACGCCATCTGTAGCGGCAGTTAATACGATCGGGTTCACGGCGTACACAAGCGGCGGAACCTGTACCCGAGGCGCGCTTACTTGGCCCTTCTTCAATGGGACGGCTTATGTTACAATCGGTGATCCGACCAAACTAAAATTCGCTGACGCTTTCACAATTTGCGCTTGGTATAGGCAAGACACCGCAATTCCTAGGCAAGGCAACGAGCGCATCGTTAGTCGCGATGCGGCTGGCGGTGGGTCGCGGCCTTTCCTCATGAGTCAGGACGATTCAACAGGACTCGCCCAGGCGTTTGTTTATGCCGGAACTTTCAATAATGTGCAGGCGTCTGGCAACTATGCAACGAACACCTATCATATGATGTGCCTTGTCAATGAGGGCGCAGGTGGCGATCTGTTGCTTTATATGGACGGCGCTTTACAAGGCACGGCAGCCGGCAAGGGTGGCGTCGTTGCTAACTGGCTGAGCATCGACACCGAGTTCGGACGCCATCAAATATCGAACAACATGACCGACTACTTCACCGGCGACATCGACACCGGTAGATTCTACGGTCGAGCATTATCAGCAGACGAAATACTTCGAGACTATAACGCCGGCAAGCCGGCGCATCCATAGGAGCAAAAAATGGGACTGGCAACGCACTCAAGCGCTACCCGTAATTCGAACCCACTGATCGACGCAGCAACTCAGAGCAAGGTGCAGACGTTCGCCGATGGCAGCGTGTGTGACATCACTGACGGCGCACGAGTCGGCAACGCTGTCAGCGCCGGTTATTATTATGTGCGAATATCGAACACCGGAGCGAACAACCTGCGTGTGACACCGAACTCAGACGGCACCGCAGGCGATCTGATTCAGCCGGGCGGATCATGGGAAGCGGCCATCGTTGCCGGTGTGAAAATCTACACGATCGGCACAGCTTCGCAGACCTACAACGCGACGGCGTATTATCCGACGGCGGGCCAGGTAGGCTCAAGCGACTACAGCTAGTGCTTGAGATTGCTCTGTCGGTTTTGCTTGCGATTGCCAGTGCGATCGGTGTGCACTTTTGGCGCAAGTCTGAGAGCATCAAAAGCGTCGTCGCTGACGAGATCAATCAACTGCGAGCCGAAGCTCGTGCAATCGCTGTCGATCAAGAGGAAACCGTCGTGAGCAAAGTCAAAGAGGTCAAGCAGCGAGTCGACGAAGTCGGCGACGATCGTCAAGCGCTCGCTGATCTGTTGAATGAGGAGTCATGATGGAGTTCATGTTAATCATTTTGTTCGCTTGGTCGATCATCGGTTACGTCATCAGTCGAGCATTCACTCGCGTTGCTGGCCGGTGTTAGTCGCTGCGCTGATCTTGATGTCGCCGTGTGCATCGGCGACAAGTCTCGACGCCGGTCAGGTGGCACCGTGCTCAGGTGTGCTCTTGAGTGCCGATCAAGTTCGTCAGGCGCTCACAGATCGAGCAGAGGTCAAAGCTCGTCGAGACGTGAAGTGCGTCGAGTGCTTGCCGTGTCCTGAAATAGAGAAACCGAAAACGATGACGTGGGCCTTCGGTGGCGCAATCGTTGGAGCGCTGTCGTCGGCGATCGTCGGTTTGATTTTGGTCAGTTCACTTTCGGGCAGTTAGCCGCGACGGCGTCCCTTTGGTTTTGGTGCGGCTGCTGCTGCTTCAGCTTTTCGAACACGAGCGCCGAAAGCCTGAGAGCTTTCACCATCGTCAGGGGTCAGGCCGACCGCGTTGCCGCGTGCTTTCATATTGTCTGAGATTGCCATGTCGTCTCCTTACTTAGCTTGTACACTGAGAGACCTGGCCACAGCAAGCGCAGCAAATGCGCCGAAAAGCCGAATGCGTCCCAGACAGCCCAGATTCGATTCTAACGACGTTCAAGCGATTGCCTTGCTCAGGGTATTCAAAAAAGCTGCATCAAAGAGTTCAGCTTTTTCAACAACTTACGACAGCTAAAAATCGCTCAGCTTTTTCGAGTCAGTCACCCGGTGGCCAGACTATTTTCGACGATGTTCTTTTTTTCTGCGCATAGGCTTGCAATACAAGCCACACTCAGGCACAACAGAATCAGGAAGAAGGAGAACATCATGAGACTGCCTAAAGGATACGGTCTAAATATTCCTCACTACACGGCAAGCGCTCGCAAGTCTCAAGGCGAGTACAAGCCGGTCGCAAAATACCCATGCGGCAAAACTGAGGTGCTTGAGCAAAGTGACGAGCAAACTTACACGACGGCGGCTCACGATCAGAATCGTCGAATCTATAATGCCTGCGCACGCGGCACAACCTACGCAACCCGAGCCGAAGCGATTGCAGCAGCGTCGGCGATTATTGCCGAGCGCATCGCGTTCGACCTCGCCAACGCGTATAAAAATCTTTCGATCGGTGAAGGAATCACAAACCCGACACCGCGCAACCTGCGCTCGATGCAGTCGATCAAAGACCAGATTGAGTACTGGGAAAATCAAGCGACGCTTTTGGAGCAGGGATCATGAAAAGCCTTAACAGCTTTCCTCTCGATTTCATCGTCGCACCGAACCCCGGAATGACTGCCATGCACGACTACTATATGACCCGGCGCGGGTATCGCTGGGCCTTGCTCGACTGCGACTATGGCATCGACAACGTCATCGAGTCTTTACGGTATGCGAACCTAGCAGACGATCACGACCTCGAAGCGGCTCGCCGGTGGCGAGATCGACACGGGTCGCCACGTCAGCGCACCGTTCGGCCTTCACTGCAGCAAGGGTTTGAGACGGCGACTTTGTGCAAAGTCGACATGATCATCGCTGAGCGAGGCGACTGCAGGCTCAGCACGGAGGGCGATTACTTCGTCATCAGCACAAGCTCCGACCGCTTGCTGCGCCGGCATGAGCTATCGATTGAGCACACTGATCTCAACCGACTCAAAGCCCACTGGCTCGGATACTGTCAGCAGTTAGGCGAGATCTAAGGCCAGGCAGGGGCCAGGCTTTTTGACGCTCATGTCGTTTTATTGTGCGCAATGGCTTGCAATCAAAGCCACACTCATGCAGAACAGAATCAGGAAGAAGGAGAACATCATGAGCATCAACCCCGCAAAACTTGAAACCTATCGCACAGCCGAAGTGCCGCACGACGAGCGGCAGACCTGCCCGTTCTGCATGAGAAAAATCAAAGTCAAAAACGGCGTGCTTGTTCGTCACGGTTGGAATGCGATCGGCGTGTCATTCGATCACCCCGGTGCAGGCTATCACACCGCACCATGCGCAGGCACCGGTCGCCAGGCCATCGAGTACACCGACGCCGACGCAATCGACGCGCTCGCCGCTTGGTCGCAGCGCTATCACAACGCAGTCAAAGAACTGACCATGCACACCGAAGGCCGTGCCGTCGGATACTGGCAACCGGTCGCTTTCATCAGTCACCGAACGACGACGACGCAGGTCGAGTCGATGCTCGAACTCGCTCGCAAGCTCGCAACGGTCGGCGGCATCGATTCCGCTAACGCAGTGTATCGTCGAGACTACAGCACGAAAAAAGAGATGAGCGAGCACGGCGGCAAGGCAGCGATCTACGTCAAGACGGGCAAGCTCGCAACGCTCGGTGAGATGCCTGAGCACTACCGTGTCGGTTATGATCTGGAAGCTCGAAATCGAATGTGGTCGAGAGCGTGCCTGTGGCAGCACGATGATCGCTTTGAGTTCAGGAGCGATGGCAGGGTCAGGGTCGCGTTCTCTAAAACTTATGAGACACTACAACGCCGCGCCATCGGTCGCGCCGAGAGCGTCGTCAAAGAGATCAAGGTAGCGACTCAAGACTTGATCGATGCCATCAACGTCGAGCGCAAGCGTCACGGCGTCGAGCGTCTCATCTCGTCGATTGAAAAGTACACACCCTAGGGATACCTAGGCGACAGCCTGGAATCGCATTAGGGGCGATTCTGGGCTGTCGTAAACCTTGCAAAGGAGCAAGACATGACCCGATCGAATAAACCGTTAACATTCACGCGCTCGAATGCGCCCGGCGTTTACTTCGTCAAACTCGACGCCGACAAGCGTCGCAAGGTTCTCGGACGCCTCAGGCTCCGAGAGCAGCAGACAAAAGCGACAGGTCAAGAGATCTGGCTGATCATGCTGTCGAATGATCACCCCGATTGGAATATGTACGAGCGCATCATTCGAATGCGAACAGATCAGAACAAGCTCGTCACAAAGAAGAGTTACACGCTGATGTCGCCGGATACCGAGAGCCGATTGCGTGAGCGATCGCGCAAGCCCAAGCCGGTGCAGCCGATGAAGAGCAAGCGCACTCAGGTCGATGCCGACGACGATGGCGAAGCCTATCAGCGAGCATGGGAAGCGCACGCCGAAGAGACAGCCGAGCGCGCAGTCACTAGGATCAGCAGCGAAGATGAAAGGGGCCCAGCATGAGCACCGACACCGATCTGCATGTGATCGCTCTGAGCGACTCCGATCTCGATCGCTTGTTCGTTTGCGTTAGGCACTGCCGTCAGGTGATGACAGGCCAGCCGCAAGCCGACGAGCTTGTGACCGATCTCAGAAACCTCGAACAGTTCATTGGTCGAACAGGTAGGTCATCATGATCATGAAAGCATTCAAGGCCGCCCGGCTCGCTGTCGTCAGAGTCGTGACCAAAGAGATCGAAGACATCAAGAACGTGCGAAGCTGGCGCGAGTTTATCCGGACCGATCAGCGTCATCGTTATCGAAAATTTGCACGACCGCACCCGACGGCGATGATGACGGTGTTCGAGCCGGTGCGCTTGCTGGTCTTCAATGAGATGATTGAGATGCACGGTGGCAAGCTCAAAGCCGAGCGCATGATTTATATCGCACCCGATAAGATCGAAAGCGTGCAACCGTACTCAAAGCACGACGATGAAGACGAGCACAGCATCATCACGATTCAAGGCATCGAGCGCATCGTGTTCGGTCATCATGATGTTCTCATCGAGATGCTTGAGATCGGCGTCGACATTCGAGAGGCGACCGAATGGGTAGCATAAACCAACGATCGTGCGGCTCGTGTAACATGTGCTGTGAAGTGTTCAGGATCGAAGCGATCGACAAAGCTCAAGGCGTCAAGTGCGAGCATCTGCGAGCCGGGTGCAACGGGTGCACGATCTATGAGCAAAGGCCTGACCAGTGTCGCGCATTCGCTTGCTTGTGGCTGCAGGGTGTTGGGCCTGCGAGCATGAGGCCCGATCGGTCGGGCGTCGTGCTCACGTCGCCAGTCGACAGCGTGCCGATGGTTCACGCACACGCGTCGAGCTTTGAGAAAGTTCAAGCGAAAACGCGCCGAGTCTTGGACATGTTCACCGAGCGCGCTGTCGTGATCTTGATCGCAGGCGATCGTCGCAAGCTGCTCGGTGGGCCTCGTCATCTCGTCGAGCAGATTCTCAGCCGGGTGTCTTCATGATTCATGTCGGTCCGTATCGACCCCGGCATCTCTTGCCGTTCGATACCTACACTGTGCACGTCAGCAACATGCGAGAGCCGGGTGTTCAGAGGACGCACTTAACGCTCGCTTTGCAAACGGCTGCTCGATTCATTCGAGAGCGACGCGGCAAGCGAGTCGTCATCTGTCACCCGGTGTACGGTGTCGTCGCAGTTGTTCGACCGCTCGGTCGTGACACGGTCGTGATCTGGAAACCCGACCCACACACCGCCGATATTTTGCACGCTGCGATCTTTGTCGTTTTCGGTTGTGGCTTCGTTTTGTGGGCCTTGATTTTGATCGGCCTGGCCCTTTGGGGCTAAAAAAGCGCAATGTGTCCCAGACAGCCCAGATTCGATTCTAACGAGCTTCCGGCGATTGCCTTGCTCAGGGTATTCAAAAAACCTGCATCGAAGAGTTCAGCTTTTTCAAAGACTTACGACCCCTGTTTTTCAGTCTGAAAATCATGATGATCGCACAGGTGGCCAGACTATTTTCAGCGATGTCGTTTTATTTTGCGTATCGGCTTGCATCACAAGCCACACTCAGGCAGAACAGAATCAGGAAGAAGGAGAACATCATGAGACTNNCTTGAACAAAAAAGAAACTTGGGCAGTGAACAACCGAGTCGTCTTTGTCGGGCGATTCAATGCAGCCGGCAAAGAGCTTGCCGTTGCAAAAATGGACGGCGGCTTTGTGGTTTGCAGCACATTCGAAAACCAAGGCGGGCACCCGGCTCACCCACGCGACACCTGGCACATCACGCCGCTCACGCTTTTCGCTGATCGAGCCGACGCGCTTCAAGATGCGATGTTTGGCGATCATCAAGGATTCGACGTGTTCACCGACAAAGATACCGAGTTCATTTTCAAAGCAACTCGCTGAACTAAACGAAGATCACCGATAAGGAGAACGTCATGATCTGCATCAATAACACCGACACCCGAACTGATCGCGAGAAGCTCAAAGTCGCATTCAGTCATCTGCGCCGTCGCCTGTACAAGGCACGACTCGGAGCAAGCAAAAACGAAGTCATTCGCATGAAGCAAAACGCCGAGTTCGGCCTTGCCTGGATTGCTCCGAAGTTCATGAGCTACGACGACACGATCGTGCACGGCCCCTCTCGATGGGATGGCGAGACCGACGAACTGACCGGCACGCTCGTCATCAACTTTCAAGCCCACTGCGATCACGACGCCGAGCGACTTGGTGAAGTGCTGGCCGACATGCTCACTCGGTATGGTTTCATCGTGTCATGGAATGGCAACAGCGACCAAGCGATCGAGGTGTCAAAATGAGAATCAAGACTGCAGAAATCAAGGGGATGATCGACGCTCTTGATCGTGAAGCTCGCTATCTCAACACGTCAATCATCAAGATGGTTGACGCCGACTGGGGTGGCGAGCCGAGCGACGAAGAACTCGATCTGTGTCGTCGTGCCGATCATATTGAAATAGCGCGTGATGAGCTTGATGAGATGCTCAACGACGCCGTCGAACTTGAAACCTTTGAGCGACTTGAAGAGGCATTCGCTCGCGGTGGTTTGAAAGCGTACAACGAAGCAAAAGGTCACGGCGTCGACGGGTCAGAGTCATGAACGTCATCGGCATGAAAGTCAGCGACGAGTCGCACGAACTGACGACCGGGTCGAAAGTCTTCGACCTCGGTGGTCGGTGGTTCGCTCTGATCACGATCGACACGATACCGACCGAGAGCGGTGTGAACCTGCTGATCAACGCCGTCAGCAAGCACGGCAAAGCGCCTGAGCTTGATGACGCTCTCGATCGGGGTGTCAGCTATCGATCAAACTTTGAGAATCGTGACGCAGCGTATGAGATGGCCCGTGCGTTTGTTCGCACCCGGCTCGGTCTCGAACTGCAAATTTTAACCGTTCATATAACACCCGAGAAAGGATAAAAAAATGAACAGTAGAAGCATGAGCGCGAACGACTTGCCTGAGTCTTGCAAGGCAGCGATCGCAACGATTCAAGAGCACTTCAACGGAGGGCTCTTGTACATTCCAAAAGCAGCGAAGGCGTCGACGATGGGCGAGCGCAATCGCAAGATCATGAGCATGAAACGTGAAGGCGTGCCAGTCGTGACGATCGCCAAGACGTTCGGCCTGAGTCGTGACCGAGTTCATCGCATCATCGCATCGCTTAGAGATTTAGGGGTTCGCTAATGAATGACGACATCAAGCGCGCATTCATTGCGCCAGGCAGTCACACGAGCGAGGCCGCTGCTGATCGCATCGAAGGCGAGCGAGCGACCAAGCTCGAAAGGCTGGTCTTTGAAGTGATCAAGCAGGCCGGGCCTCAAGGCCTTGCTGACTTTGAAATCGATCAAGCGATCGCTGAGCACTTGGCAGCAGGCGCAACGGCACGGCCTCGTCGCTGTCGATTGCGTGATGCTGATCTGATTCGCAACACCGGCGCATCGGTCATCAACCCCGAAACGAATCGACGACAGACTCGATGGGCGTTGTCGTGCTTTGTCGCCACTGCAGCGCCAAAGCGCTCAGAATCCATCAGGACGACGACGGAGCACGAACCCGACCGTCGGCTCGGGCGAGGCTACTCATCGACGGTGGGGGCGATTCTGAGCGCTCTCGAAGATGAGTTGTCGACGTGCCGATCGTACTGGGAGCGCTCCGACCTAACTGAGAGCGAGCGAGTCGAGAAGGTCGCCGAGGTGTTAGGCTCGGCCTTGAGCGAAGTCAGCAAGCACTCAGCAATGCTGGCAGAGCGTGAGCAAGCGCACCGCGATCGCGGTCAGGCTCGCTTTCATTATGCTGAGGACTTGTGGGGCTATCCGGTATGAGTACAACAAGCAAAAGAGTCACCGGCTCAACGTGCGTAGAGTGCGGCGTGCCAGGTCGAACAGTTCGAGCTTTTCGCAAGCTGAATCAAGATCTCGAACGATGGAAGGATCGCACGCACATCGCAAACGATAAGAGCAGTCATCTGCGAGTCGAGTGTCGACGGCTGACGAAGCAAGTCGAAAAGCTGATGAGTCGAATCGAAAAGAAGGAGATCGAGTTCGATGAGATCGAGAAGAAGCTCAACGAATCGAGCGCTGATTTGCGAGCCGCTCATGCACGAGTCGCCAAGCTGACCGACGAGTTCAAACGAACAAGAGAGCGATGCGACAATCTCGAAAGGCTCTTGGAGGGAGTGCGAGCGGTGGCCGGGTCGCATGTTGGCTAATGAGCTAAGACGCACACTCGTCCTCATGTGCGAGCGTACGCGTGCGCGTTTCCGTTTACAATATCTGTACAAGAAGCTTGTCTGCTCACAACATTGAAGAACAACAAACTGACCGTTGACCTCTGAATCTAAGTTCAAAAAGGTCATAAAAAAAAAGACGGTGACTACCGTCGCAAAAAGGAGATTGAGATGATTGAGAATAAATCAAAATCGATGAGTCTGCCGTTAGGATTGAATGGCGTTCTCGCGACGCTGGTCGCTTACCTAACCTCAGGCCGAGAACAATTTTTAGAGATTGTGACCGAGCGGGGTGTGCCGGACATCGTGAACGAGAGCGAGACGCCGATCGACGATCTCGTCGTCGTTATCGAATATCTAGCGGGCGCGCTTTCAGTTGCTAAACGAGAGATCGCGATTCGTGACTTGCAACTTCACGCAGCGAAGCACGTCATCGAGCACACTGCTCAATCGGTAGCAGGCGTCATGCACATGAACGAAGCGGCTCAACAGATCATGCCAAAGACACACGCTCACGAAGGCGTCGGCGGTCTGCCGACTAGCGAGTCGAGCATCGATGAGATCAACGGCTTTGACGTGATCGGATTGCTCAAAGCATGGCAGCGCGGCACTCAGCAGGATTTTGAAGGCTAAAAACGGCAATGCGTCCCAGACAGCCCAGATTCGATTCTAAGCTCGACGGGGCGCTTGCCTTGCTCATGGTATTCAAAAAAGCTGCATCGAAGAGTTTAGCTTTTTCAGTAACTTACAGGCGCTCAGAAAATCCGGCTGAAGCGTGTCAGACCCCACCGGTAAAACATCAACGTCGAGAAAAAAGGAGAACACATGCTCGACCCCTATCACATCTATGACCCCGAAAACCCGACGATCAGCAAGTCAGAACTCGACAAGCTGAACCACAGCCCGGCACTTTACAAGCGCCAGATCATCGACGGCATCAGACCGGCAACGAACTCGAATTTGATTTTCGGCCAAGCGTTTCACGCTCGTGTTTTGGAGCCGCTGAGTTTTGACGATCACTTTGCGATCTTGCCCGATGAGCTTGCGAGCTTGAACAAAAACACGAAGGCCTACAAAGAGGGCCTCGTCGAGTTCAAGGCGTCGCAACTCAACGACGACGGCATCGTCAAAGACATCTTATCGCCAGCCGAGAGTCACATGCTCGAAGCGATGGCCGAGTCGGTGTTCAATCACCCGTTAGCCTGTGAGCTATTGGCGAAAGTCGTGCACGTCGAGAAGGCGTTTTATTGGGTCGACAAAGCGCTCGGCGTGACACTCAGGTGCAAGCCTGACTTTGTGACATCGTGCGGCATCGTCGGCGATCTCAAGAGCACGCGTGACAGGCTTGACGACTGGCACGCTCAGAGCGCCGTCAAGTTTCGTTATGACGTGCAGCAAGTTCACTATATGGCCGGACTCATCGCCAACGGCGTCGACGCTAAAGACTTTCAGTTCGTCGTCGTCGAGAAGTCTGCGCCGTACTCGTGCGCCGTCATGGGCTTCGAAGCGAGCGACATCGAAGAAGCTCACAACGAATGGCGCATGGATCTCGGCACATACGCCTCGTGTCTCAAGCGCAATGAGTGGCCAACATCATTCGCAAAGCAGCGCGAGATTGTTCGCAAATACTTGCCGGCCTGGCGTCGGCGAAGGTACTGAATCAATCGGTCAGAAAAAGGAGAAAAAGATGACCAGTGAAAGACCCCAGAAAAGGAGAACATCATGAGAGGATTCGACGTAGTCGAGCCGGGTGTTTTCCGAGATCCGAGAAGCGGTAAAATCTACACTTCGGTGAGCTATCGCACCAGGCAGTTCAGAGCGCAGTACCCATTGTTCGGCGTCGACTTTCAAGAGATGCCCTACGAGGGCGGCAACGGAGTCACGCAAGACGATCCGCGTGGCAGGTTCATCAAGATGCGCTGTGAGATCCGAGACACTGACGGGCGGCTTGTCGCCGTCGGTCACGCCGAAGAAGATCGCAAGTTCGGTCCAGTGAACAAGACGAGCGCAATCGAAAACGCTGAGACCTCAGCGCTGGGTCGGGCGCTCGCTAACTTCGGATTCTTGGCTGATCAGTATGGCGAATATGCAAGCGCCGACGAGATCGAGCGAGCACGAGCGACCGAGCGAAACATGAAAGCATACGAGCAAGGCGATCACCCTGCAGCAGCAATCGAAGAGGCCAGGGCGGCCGGAAAACAAAAGCGAGCAGAGGCGCAGGCAAACGACGCGCCAGTCTTCTCGCCGGCCTTTCGTGACTTGCTCGTGAAGATCGGCAGCGCTACAGATGGCGACGCATTGAAAGCCATCAAGAAAGAGATCAAACAGATTCATGACGACCTGACCCCGGTCGAACTTGAAGAACTAAAAACCCAGTTCTTGGCACAGTCCGCCAAGGCTCAAAAAGGAGGGCAGTGACCCATGGCAAAAGGCTATTCACACACGACGCTCGTCGGCCGAGTCGGCACAGATCCGGAGACGAAAACATTCAACAGCGGCACACAGAAAACCGAGCTTAGACTCGCAGTGAATCGCATCGGCAAAAACAAGGAAGAGGTCACCGACTGGTTCACTTGTTCATTCTGGGGCAAGTCGTCCGAGATCGTCGATCGCTATGTTCGCAAGGGCATGATGATCACGGTCGGTGGTCGGCTTGAGTCGAATCAATGGGAAGATCGAAGCGGTGGCAAGCGTGTCTCTTGGGAGTTGAACGTTCAGCATTTTGTTCTGCCTGATAAGACCGACAATCAGAACGACAGCTATGTGCCAGGGCCGGGTCAGTACGGCGGCGGCGGAGGCTATCAGGGCAATCAGGGAAAGCCGCAGCAGAGGCAGTACACCGGGCCATCAAGAGGCTCAGGTGGCGCAACGGGCGGCGGTTCTAGTTGGCTCGATGACGACGACGGCGGAGGTGTGCCGTTTTAGGTTCGAGCTTGAGCGTGTTCGTGCCAGGCGTGCCAGTCCCTAAGCAGTCTTTTCGATTCTCGAAAGGTGGGGGCTGGCAGCCGGCACGGGTCACGCAGTACCAGAAGAGAGCACAGTTCGCAGCAGTGTCGGCCATGCGCTCGCAAGGCTGGCACACGGTGCCAGAGGGGCACGCCGTTCGCGTCGTTGTTCGCTTTGCGTATCCGTTGCCGAAGGCGACACGAAAAGCCGAGCGTGACTTGTGGCGCTTTCGCACTGCTCGACCTGATGCTGACAACCTGATCAAGGGCACTCTCGACGCGCTGAGCAAAGCCGGCGTATGGTCAGACGACCAGCAGGTGGCTGATCTGCAGATCGTGAAGGTCAACGCACCGAGAGGTCACGAGGGTGCGACAATTTGGATTGAAATTATCGATGAAAAAAACGACCGACTACCTGAGCAACATTCAAGAGGCGCTTGGTGAATATCGCAGACAACTGGCAAGCGCTGGCCTTACCGATCGTGCTCGAATCCCTGACCCGAAAAAGTGCAAGAGATGCGACGTGCTCATGCCTCCAAAATGGAGCGAGTCACCGTTCGGTCACTGGTCGCTCGGCGGTGAGTGTGCAGTGTGCGAGAACAGCGTCGACGACGAAGAGCGAGGTCAGCGAATCGAGAAGGCCATCGCACGGGCGAAAGTGCCGATGCGATTGCGGGCCTTGACGATCAGCGCACTCGATCACGATCGGGCAGCGACGACGCTCGCATCAGCTTGCTCGTCATGGGATGGTCGCCGGTGGATCATCGCAAGCGGTGGCGTCGGCACCGGCAAGACCTCATGGCTGACTGCGCTGCTGCTCGATCACATCCGAAGCAAGCCGAAGGTCAAAGCGCTATGGACAAGCGAGCAGCGACTGTACCGTCGCGCTCAGCTACAAGGCGAGAAGGCGCACGCCGGTCGCGAGAAGGTCGTGCAAGAAGCGATCGACGCCGACGTGCTGCTGCTCGATGACATTGGTGCCGGTCGTCGTGATCTGACGGAATGGCAAGGCGGTGCGATGCGCGACTTATTGACCGAGCGACATCTCGAAGGTCGCCCGACTCTCATCACGACGAACCTCTCAGTCGAAGCGATTGCGAAGCACTACGGCGAGCACGTTGCGAGCAGGCTCATCGAGGCCGGCGGTCAAGTGATCAATCTCGGTGGATCAGACCGACGACGACGAGGCTCGAATTCATTCTTGGCATTTTGGGGTCGCCGGTGATTTTGCCGGACATCGTCGGCGAGAGAAAAACTTTTGCGCTGCTTGAGTTACCCGAAGGCATCCGCGTCGCGATACCCATCGAGAGCGACGGCAAGCTCGACACAAATCTCGTCTTGATTCTCGGTCGGATCACTTACGGGTTTTGGCATCGGTTCGACTTTTGAGAGCGCTGAAAAAAAACAGCACGGCGACCGAAAAAGGAGGGACGGTCGCCGCGCCTAGGTGGAAGCACTGACCCAACGGCTGACACCCTGATCAGACTTTATCGAAGCTGGGCCCCAACATCAATCGACGAAATCGGCAATGCGTCCCAGACAGCCCAGATTCGATTCTAAGGGCCTTCAGCGCTTTACCTTGCCTAGGGTATTCAAAAAAGCTGCATCAAAGAGTTCAGCTTTTTCAATGACTTAGACCTTGTCAAGCCGAAGCAATAAACCCAAGAGTCAAATAGAACCCAGGCCACAGCAGGGCCACGAAATAAAAGCGAGCGTTTTCAGTTTGTTAGATACGAGGGGCCAGGGGTCGGCGTTTTTATTGTCGTTATTTGCTTGCATTATACACGACACTCAACGACAACAGGATCAGGAAGAAACAACGGCGCAAGCCACAAAGGAGAACAAGATGAACGAGCAGCAGATTCACCCAGAACTCATGAATTGGATTGAGCGCACGATCGAAAAAGAGAAGCGTCAAAAGGTCGCCGTCGATTTCAAGATTCAGTTAGACGACGGTCAATGGGTCTGGATTCGTCAGCATCGAGTAAGCAACTAATCACAACCCGCTCAGATAAGGAGAACGTCATGAGCTACATCAAAAAAAACCTGAACAACTACGGCAGCAAGCAGAGCCTACCCCATGAAGACAACCGTCGCGGAGACAACACGAAGATCATCGAACAGCATCAGCGAGTCGTGACAGTGCTTTGGAATACTCTCGAAGCTCATCATCTCGGATTATGGAAACAAGAGACGAGCGAGAAATATGACGAACTGTCGAGAGAGCTACAATGCGCCAAATGCTTCTTGGCTTTCTGGCAAGGTATGCCGACCGACGAAGTGCTCAGCATGTGGGACAGTAACGAACGACAGATTGAGCAGTTCCACGCATTCCGATAAATCAATCAGAGACCCCGACCGGCATGGTCGGGGTCATCAACCGCTCACCGATAAGGAGAACATCATGAGCAACGAGAACAAGAACAAGATCACGCCAGCGCGTCGACGAGCTTTGAGCGCATTCAGAAAAGCGACGCGCATGGGTGGCAGCATTCGAATCGGCAACGGCGCAGACAATAGCATCCATTGGCGTCACGCTCATTGGCTGATTGAGACGAAACAATGCGGGGTCATCTCGCTGCCTGGCTGGGATGGCCCAAAGGCTCACTTGGTTCGTCGACATGATCCGCGAGCAAAAGGCAAAGGCTGGGGCGCTTTCTAGCTGCTGTCGAACTGTGCTGCAGACAGATCGGGGCCAGGGTTCAACCTGGCCCCATTGTTCTTTTTTTCACTCAAATGTCGATTTATGTCGTTATCGACTTGCAAACGAGACGACACTCGTGCAGAACAGAATCAGGAAGAAACAAAAACGGCGCAAGCCAAAAGGAGAATATCATGAGCATGATCGGTGAACGAGTCGAAAACTGTGATCGATGGAATCAAAAGTTCAAGGGTAAGAAGGGCACGGTCGTCGGCGGTGATGAGTACACGATCATCGTCGAATGGGATGGCATCGACGGACAACACCAACACGACCCCTATGCGATCCGATACACTCACGAAGGTCGCAGCTAAACACCGAACGACCCCGACCGGCATGGTCGGGGTCATCAATCGCTCAGATAAGGAGAACATCATGAGCATCTCGAAGAAAATCACACACGCACGACGGCGAGGCCTTCTCATCTGGGAAAAGCAAAAGCAGGACGAAAGCCGAAAAGGTGGTTACTTGTTTGTTTATAACGGGCACGGCGGACACATCACGCACAAGGTCGCCGATTGGATGGTTGAAAACACCGACGCTGAACTCATCGTGGTGCGATGCGGTCGGAAGTTTCTTGTCGAGCCTCATGTCGCTGAGTTCTTTTCTCAGAACAGTCACTTGCCAAGAATCAAGCAAATCGTGCGAATGGCGCGGGCGTTGAGGGCATCATGAGCAACGAGCAAAAGAACATGACCGCAAACGATCACAAAGCGCTCGGCAGTTTGCTTGATCGCATCGTCGCCAAGCGTGAAGCCCGACGCAAAAACCCATTGATTCAGAGACGAAAGAATCGACAGACCGGCAGCATCATTTCAGTATGGCGACCGGGATCTCAGGCTGATCGTGATGAGGGTTACTTAGTCATTTGTGAGGACTACGGCACATGCATCGGCGTGAGCACTCGTAAGGAAGCATTACAGGCAGCCGCAAACCCGTTGCTGTGGTGCCCTGATAGTCAAGACAACGCAGCCGTCAGGCAATAAAGATGAAGCTCTCGATCACGACGATTGAGAGTTTTGTTTTTTTTCCGACTTTACATAATCCAGAACAAAACCCGACCAGTCAGATCATGGCCTAGGCCACACAGGGGCCAGGTCGGGGCCAGGGTTTTTTCGGTCGAATGTCGATTTGTGTCGTTATCGACTTGCAAAGCAGACGACACTCATGCATCAAGGTGACAGGAAGAAACAACAACGGCGAAAGCCACAAAGGAGAACGACATGAGCATCCGAGCCAAAGCAATCGAAGCAATCACCAAAGCCTGCAGCACCGAACGAGCCGACGCGCTGATCGACGCACTCAACCTGACCTGCTCGTCGAAGCTGACCAAGATCGCTAAGATGACCGACCCGACTCCTAACTGGAAATGGGACGAGACACACGACGGCAAGCCCGCTGGCGGTTTCGGTCACGGCTACTTCAAAGCAGCGACCAAGCGCAACCCGTCCAACTACCGACCATTCTCTCGTCGAGACATCGAGCGCAAAATGAACAAGCGCTACGCTAAGAACCAGTACGTCGACTGCCAGATGATCAACCTTCGCATCTCATGGTTCGACGCAAGCTACGACGGAGCCGGCGAAACCTGCTAGACGACAACGACCCCGGCCATGATGGTCGGGGTCATCAACCGCTCACCGATAAGGAGAACATCATGAGCAACCACACTGACAAGATCGACACCGAGCAACTCAACGAAGTGCTTGAGGATATTCAGCGCATGGCGAGACGAGTCGCCATCATGATCGGGCAAGCCGAGATCGTGAATCGTCTGACGCACCGACCGGTAGAGCATCAGAGCGCCGTCAGCAAAATGACTAACGAGTTGAGTGACATCAAATCGGATCTGTTCGGCGTGCCTCAGTCGAAAGCGTTCAGAGAGTTCGACCGTCATCTCGACAAGGTTCGAATCGATCTGAGTAACTTCAAATCGATCAGATAAACGCAGAACCTGAATTGGGTGAAGGAGCCGACCGGCTCCTTTGCTCGTTTTTGGTAACATGCTCTGAGACAGCCCAGATTCGATTCTAACGACGTTCAAGCGTTTAGCTTGCCTAGGGTACTAAAAAAATCTGCATCAAAGAGTTCAGCTTTTTCAGTAACTTACGACATCGAAAACTGTATGACAGCGCGCTGCGTTTTGCTGCCTTCGACTGGCGACATCTAAACGGGGCCAGATTGGGGCCAGGGTTTTTTTGTCTCAATGTCGATTTATGTCGTCATGAGCTTGCAAACGAGACGACACTCGTGCAGAACAGAATCAGGAAGAAACAACAACGCCGGAAGGCAACGAAGGAGAACATCATGAACATCGAAAGAAACAACGGTCGCACGGAATACAGCAACAACAACAACAGCCGCGGCGCGGTTGCTACTCGTGACGGGTACACAATGTTCGGCTATTGGGAAGCGAACCAATACAACGAAAACGCCGAGCGCGTGTTTCGATGCGCTTACGGCAAAGCGGCGAAGACTTACAAGAACCCAGAACGAGCCGCTAAAAAGTGGATGAACGACTAAACCCTTACCGACCCCGACCGGCATGGTCGGGGTCATCACCCCGCTCAGATAAGGAGAACATCATGAGCAACTCGAACCCAGTCATCGCAGGCGAACCCGTCAGCAATCTTCAGAACCTTCTCAGGGCTGTGCGCAATGCACCGACGCACGACGCTCTCGCTGATGCCTACATGGCCGCCAGGCCTCAGGCTGTCGCCTTCGGTCTGATGGGCTTGCTCGTCGACGCTAACACCGACGCGCTCAAGCGCTTGCCTGAGCTTGAGCCTGCAGTCGCCGAGCCGCTGGCCTTCGCTGTCGTCGACGGCGTCATGAGGCCGCGCAGATAGCCGAGCGACTGGCCTCTCGGGGTCAATGTGGGGCCGGGTCGATCCTGGCCCCATTGTTCTTTTTTTCATTCAAATGTCGATTTGTGTCGTTATCGACTTGCAAATAAGACGACACTCGTGCAGAACAGAATCAGGAAGAAGGAGAACGACATGACTAATCCTGCAAACCTCTACAACGCATGGACGCTTGCGAAGCTCAACGAAATCACCGTCGCCAACTCGGCCTTCGGTAGCTTCGAAGCTCTAGTCAACGCCAAAGGCGACTATGCCCCGACGATCAACTGCGAGTCGCTTCAAGGTGAAATTCTCGCCGACTCATACGACGAGTTCCAAGCCTGCCGCAACGATGCCCGTCGCGCATTCCGCCGGTAAAAAAATAAACCAAGCTCAGATAAGGAGAACATCATGAGCAACAACGAATTCACACCCGTCGCACTTTTCGGTCAGCTTGGCGCAGCGACGCTGCTGAGCGCTTTCCAGATCGTCGCCGGTCTCAACGTCGGCATCGATCCTGATCACGCTGAGCACGTCATCGCACAGATGACGAGCGTCACGATCGGCGACGCCGAACTGCCGGAAGATACGAAGCTCGATCTTGATGGCTGGCTTGATTGGCTGGCCACCGTTGCCGAAGAGCGTGACCTCATGCAGTGGTGGCAGCCGTTCGCGTGGGCCGTGCCTGCAGCTAAGCGTCGGCACTGGTAAGCACGGCAGCGGCTCCGGCCTCAGTCGAGGCTCGCAACTTCGACTCGAACTTTGCGAGCTTCGACTGTGCCGAGAGGGCCAGGCCGGGGCCATGTTGGGGCCAGGGTTTTTTCACCTGAATGTCGATTAGTGTCGTTATCTGCTTGCAAAGCAGACGACACTCATGCAGAACAGAATCAGGAAGAAGGAGAACAACATGAACATCCGCCAACGCCGTCACTGCCAAGCAACCAGCAACAACCCAGCAAACCCGAACCAGAACATTTGCACCAAAGCCGTCGCCGACTGGGCTGGCGTCTCGCACACTGTTCGCTACCTGCACACGTTCGGCGATCTCAAGCGTGCGCTTCGCAATCGCTTCTCGGTGCGCTCGATCAAGTCGTCGCTCGGTAAAGCCAAGACGATCGGCGCTGCTCGTGCTGCGATCGCTAAGATTGCTGCTGAGCGTCCTGATCTCGTCGCCGTTTATGTGAGCGTGCCAGGTCATGCGATGCTGCTCGGTCGTGATGGTCAGACCATCGTCGACACCGACCCACGCGTTCGAGATCGTCGCCGAGTCGTCAACTGCACCGGCCTCTATCGCAAAGAGGGGCAATCGATTCTCGATGAGGTCGTCTACAGCTAAACCCTAACCGACCCCGGCCATGCCGGTCGGGGTCATCACTCGCTCAGATAAGGAGAACATCATGAGCATCAAGAACAAAATCGCAGCGTCAGAACTTCAGCGCATTCGGGCAATGGTCAACGAGTCGCGCAACTATCGCTCACACCCTAACGGTCGAGACGTGCGCATTCAAATCCCTGAGTCGGCTATGCTCAACGCACCGGCCGGATCTGTTCACGCCATGCCGTGGCGCACGATTTACAAGGACGAGACGCCGAACAGCTTCGGTGAGCCGGGTCGCTACTTCTTGGTGTGGGGCTATAGCGTCGAGCCTGACGGCAGCGTCAAACTCTCGGTGCAATACAAGCGCCCGCGAGAGACCGGTCGACCTCATCTTCTCTCGATCTACGTCGCACCCGACTGCCTGATCGCATGGCGACGGGCCTGATCAGGCTGGCGACTGAGCTTTACATACGATGCCGGCTCGGGTAGGGGTCGGCATCAGGTAGATCGCCTGCGAACTCCAAACCGCAGCCCATCACGACCGGAACCCCGTTACGCTTCTTTCTTCCAAAAGTTCTCCAGCGTAGCGGGGTTCAAACTTTTTTAGCAGCCCAGATTCGACCCCAGTGCGATTGAAGCGCAACACGCTGCCGACGACATGCGTGAGATCTCAATCGAGCACACGGCTCAACGTGGGCTGTCTCAGATACATCTCAGGGGTTGAGCAGCTATTCGACTTGTGCGATAGGCCACATAAGGAGGGCTTTTGCATGAAGGTGCATCAAATGGACCCGGCCGCGCTTGTGCCGGCTGACTATAACCCGCGCAAGATAACCGAGCACCAGATGAGCGCGCTCAAGCGCAGTCTCGAACGTTGGGGCTTTGTCGAGCCTGTTGTGCTCAATGAGCGCACCGGTCGGATCGTCGGCGGTCATCAGCGAGTCGCAGCCGCGCTCGAGTTAGCGATGAGCGAGGTGCCTGTGATCAAGGTCACGCTCGACGAAGACGCTGAGAAGGCGCTCAACATNGCACTNAATAAAATCTCGGGCGAATGGGATGAGGTCAAGCTCGGCGAGCTACTCAGCGACCTCGATCAGCGCGACTGGGATCTGCCCGATCTTGGNTTCGAAGATGANGAGCTTGCTGATCTNCTGGCCTTCGACGATGAGGATCTCGACGGAGCCGATACCGGTGCTGATCTGACTGGCGATCTTGATGAGCTACCCGAGGCACCGACGGAGCCGATCACCAAGCCTGGCGACGTGTGGCTTTTTGATCCGTGTTTCGAGTGTGAGAAGTGCGGCAAACGCTTCTCGGTCGAGCAAGCTCAGGCCATGGCGTTCGAGTGTGATTGCGATGGCTAAGCTCAAGCAGATCGGAGCGCATCGACTAACGTGCGATGACTGTTTGAAAGTAATGGAAAAGCTACCCGACAACAGCGTCGATTCGATCGTCACCGATCCGCCCTATGGTATCGGCTTTCTCGGNGCTCAATGGGACANCGCAGTGCCGGGTGAGGCCTTCGCTCGTGAGGCGCTCAGAGTGCTCAAGCCGGGCGGTCATCTGATCGCATTCGCTGCAACGAAGACGGTGCACCGGTTAGCGGTTGCCGTCGAGGATAGCGGCTTTGAGATTCGCGATCTGATCAGTTGGCTTAACTGGATGGGAATGCCGCACAGTCTCGACGTGGCTCAGGCCATCGACAAGCAGAAGCACAATCGCAAGCAAGTGCTGCAGGTCACGAGATGGATCAGGGAAGCGAGAGACGCTGCAGGGATCACCAACGGCGACATCGACAGGGCATTCGGATTTAACGGCATGGCCGGACACTGGACGAGCATCAAGTCTCAACCGTCGGTGCCGCATCTTGATCAGGTGCCGCAGTTACTCGAACTGCTCAAGATCTCAAAACTGCCGACCAAAATCAATAAGCTGCTCATCGAAATCAATGCGCCGGCCGGTGAGGTTTCGGCTGACTGGTATGATCGCGAGATCACCGGCAAGCACGCCGTCGGTCACGGCATGGCGCTATACACGAACAAGCACACCGACAGCGATCTCGAATACAAAGCAAAGGTCAGACGTGACAAAGCAAGCAGCGCAGCGGCTAAGCAGTGGCAAGGCTGGGGCACTGCGCTCAAACCATGTCAAGAGCCTGCTCTGCTCGCTCGTAAGCCGTTCGAGGGGTCGGTCGCTGACAATGTTCAAGAGCACGGCGTCGGCGGTCTCAATATCGACGCCTGCCGTCACCCCGAAGGCGACCCCGGTTGGCCTGGGCCTCAGTCGATGAACCTCGATGCAGTACAGCGACAGCAGACGACGCCGGGCGTTGCGTTCAGTGCTGCAGCGCCGGGTCACGTTCAGAAAATGTTCGACGAGCGCGGTCGGTGGCCTGGCAATATCTATCAATGCCCAAAGCCACCGGCGTCAGAAAAAGGCGCAGGTGTCATGCATCCGACCGTCAAGCCGGTCATGCTGATGCGATGGCTTGCTCGACTCGTCACACCGCCAGGCGGCACGATTCTCGAACCTTTCGCCGGATCAGGCACGACGCTCGTCGCTGGTCACGCCGAAGGGTTCAAGATCATCGCCGTCGAGCGAGAGCCGNAATACTGCGACATCATCACCGAGCGCATGAGGCAAGTCGCGCCCGACATGAACATCGAGCGACTGAAGGGTATTGAAGATGGCGAAACTTAGACTGACATCGAGACATCGGCTGATATGCGGCGACAGCGGCGACGCTCAAGTCGTGAGCAAGCTCATGCAGGGCGAGCGCGCTGACGTGTGCATCACGTCGCCACCGTATGCACAACAGCGAAAGTATGACGGCGCGGCTGACGTGTCTGACTGGGATGGTCTGATGACGAGCATCTTCAGGCATCTCGATGAGGTCATGTGTCACGACGGTCAGGTGCTGATCAATCTCGGACTTGTGCACAAAGACGGCGAGGTCGTCGAATACTGGCGCGGCTGGCTTGATTGGATGCGCTCGCAGGGATGGCGCTTGTTCGGTTGGTATGTCTGGGATCAGGGCGCAGGGATGCCGGGCGATAATCACGGCAGGCTCAACAGTTCGCATGAGTTCGTGTTTCATCTGAATCAAAAGGCGCGCAAGTCGATCGAGTGGGTTGAGTGCAAAACTGCCGGCCGGGAGAGCATACGCGGTCAGCGTGATCACAACGATGTCGTGAGAACTAAAAAGGGCGGCGTCGTCAAGTCGCACAAGGTTGCCGACTCGATCACACGGGTCACACGCTACAAGGCGAATAGCTGGGACCCCGTGCAGCATCCTGCAATGTTCCCGGTCGGCCTAGCTGCGAACTACATGCGCTCATGGCCTGGCATCGTCTTCGAGCCGTTCAGCGGTTCAGGCTCGACGATACTGGCAGCCGCTCAAGAGGGCTGTCGTTGTTTTGCGATTGAGATCAGCCCGACTTATTGCGACGTGACGGTCGGGCGATGGGAAAAAGCGACAGGTCAAAAACCGACACTCGTGAGAGATGGCGAGGTCGTCGAATGGTAGGTGTGGAATTTTCAGCGCTCGGCGTGGTAGTTTGAAACATGGCTGACAAACCGAAAACCAAAAGACCCCGATCGAAACCGACGGCGCGCAAGCGCTCAGAGTCGAAGACCATCGGGCGACCGACTAAGCTGACCGATGAGGTCGCAAAGACGTTTCTCAAAGCGATCGCTCACGGTTGCTATATTGAGACAGCCTGCAATCTGGTCGGGGTTTCTCGTGACACCTACTATGGTTGGATTGAGCGAGCGAACAAGGCGAGAGCGAAGTCGGGCAAGCTGACGAAAGTCGAGCAGAGCCTCGTCGAGTTTTCCGACAGTATTAAAAAGACGTTGGCGAAATCCGAACTGCGCGAGCTTGAGCACATCGTCGTCGCCGGCGAGTCTCAGTGGCAGGCCGCAGCCTGGCGGCTTGAGCGACGCTACCCTGACCGATGGGGTCGAACCCGTCACGAAGTCACCGGCGCAGATGGCGGACCGGTCGCCGTTGCGAACTGGGCCGAGCTTGTCACAGCCGCTCGAAACAAAGCAAAAAAGTGAGTCGGTCGTCGGGTGTAAAAGTCGTTTTCCGTTCAAAACGTCTAAAGTGTCCCAGACAGCCCAGATTCGATTCTAACGGCGTTCAAGCGTTTACCCTACCGAGTACCTTCAGAAAATCCGCATCAAAGAGTTCAACTTTTTCAACAACTTACGACCAGTGTTTTTGAATCGAGAATCATGAGAACAGCGACGAGCACATCAGCAAAATCTCAAAACGATCACACTCGTCGGGCCTGTTTGGAGTGTCCGAAAATCTACACCGGGCCGCTCAACTGTCCGACGTGTGGAGCACCCGGCGAGCCGCTCATCGACTGCAGTGAGGAGTCAGAATAAATGGAGCATCTCGCAAACTGTCACGGCGAATTAAATCTGTTGTGGCTGCTGATCGGCTCAGTGCCGTTTGTCGGCGCGTGGCTTCACAGTTTCAAAAGCGACGACTCGAATGACACCCGATGAGCTTCACGAGTTAGTCGAGCGCGGTCGTGAGTCGCCGGCGTGGTGGGTTCGTGAAGTGCTCGGCGACAATCCCTGGCAAAAGCAGATCGAGATTCTTGAGGGCATACGTGACCATCGAGAGGTCAACGTTCGCTCGTGTCACTCAGCCGGCAAGTCATGGGTCGCTAGTCGAGCCGCTCTTTGGTTCTTGTTCAATCACCCCGAGAGTCTTGTCATCACGACAGCGCCGACAGCGAGACAGGTGCGCGGCATCCTGTGGAAAGAGATCGGCGCAGCCTACAGCAAAGCGCGCATACCGTTGGGCGGTGATCTGTCGACGACTGCGCTGCGCATTGCGCCGGCGTGGCTTGCTCTCGGCTTTACTGCAGCAGAGCACGACCCTGATCGCTTTCAAGGCTTTCACAGCGTGAGCACGCTGGTCATCGTCGACGAAGCGTGCGGCGTGTCTCAGGAGATCGACAACGCCGTCGACAGCATTCTGAGCGGCGAGCATACTCGCCTCTTGAGAATCGGAAACCCGACGAACCCGTCGACGCCGTTCGGCACAGCGTTCAGGCAGCAGCGCGGTCAGCGGTTCAAGATCAGCGCGTTCGATACTCCCAATTTTACCGAGCTTGGCATCGATCTCGAAAGTGTTCGTGATGGTTCATGGCGTGATCGCATGGCGCAAGCCGACGAGCTACCAGCGCCGACGCTGATCAACCCCGAATGGGTCGCTGACAAGTGGCGACAGTGGGGTGAGTCGTCGCCGATCTTTCAAGCTCGAATCTTGGCAGAGTTTCCGAGCGGCGGCGAGTCGATGCTNCTCAATCTCGATATGATCGAACAGGCGACAATGCGCGAGCCGAAAGACCCGACCGGCGTGACCGTGTTCGGTGTCGACATCGCTCGGCATGGCACCGACGAGACGGTCGTCGTAATGCGATCAGGTGATAAGGTCGACGTGCTCGATACATGGACCGGGCGCGACACGATGCAGACAGTCGGGCGCATCGTTGATCTGTATCACAAGCACAACCCGACGACGGTGCACGTTGACGAGATCGGACTCGGTGCCGGTGTGCTTGATCGCNTNGTCGAGCTTGGCGTGAGAGTCGTCGGCATCAACGTCGCCAAGGCACCCCGAGATCGTGATCGTTTTGAGAACTTGCGGGCTGAGTTGTTTTGGAATGTGCGCGAGGCTATCGAGCAAGATGCCTTGTCATTGCCGGCCGATTCGCTTCTCGTTGAGCAACTCGCTGCGATCAGGTACGAGTTCACAAGTAGAGGCCGTATCAAGTTGGAATCGAAAGCGACTATGCGAACCAGTCCTGACCGGGCCGACGCCGTGGCTCTTGCTCTAAGCCCAGCACCCGCCGACATGACGGGTCAAATCAACATTCCCGAGGTCGGCCTGCGGTCGAGCCCCTGGCAGCTATAGGAGAGAACATGCCGAAAGAAGTCACCGGCGAAGTCTTTGCAGAGATCGGATCGACAGGCCTCAAACGATCGGGCGGCTTTATCGATCAAGAGTGGCTTAGACAGTTATCGACACCGACGCTTAGATACCGAGCGTTCTCAGAGATGCGCGACAACGACGCAACCATCGGCGCGATCTTGTACGCGATCGAGACGCTGATCAGGCAAGTCGAGTGGACGGTGACACCGGCGCACGATAGCGATCTCGCACGAGAGGCCGCCAAGTTCGTCGAAGAGTGCCTGCTCGATATGACGCCGAACTGGGAAACGTTCTTGAGCGAAGTGCTGAGCATGTTGCCCTATGGCTTCAGCATGTTCGAGGTCGTGTACAAAGTGCGCGGCGGCGAAGAGCAGGAAGATGAGCGCTTTCGCAGTCGATACGACGACGGGCGCATCGGATGGCGCAAACTTGCCGTGCGAGGTCAAGACACGATTGAGCGGTGGAAGTTCACAAGCGAGGGCGATATTGATGGCTTTTACCAAGTCGCACCGCCCGACTATTCTGAGACGTTCGTGCCGATGTCGAAGTGCTTGCTCTTTCGCACGAAGGTCGAACGAAACAACCCAGAAGGCCGCAGTCTTTTGCGCAACGGTTACCGCTCTTGGTACTTTCTCAAGCGACTGCAGGAGATCGAGGCCATCGGCGTCGAGCGTGATCTCGCTGGCTTGCCCGTGATGCATGTGCCGGTCGAGGTCATGAGCCCGAATGCGACGGCAGCACAGAAGTCGCTCAGGTCGTCTCTTGAGACGGTGATTCAGCAGATCCGACGAGATGAGCGTGAGGGTGTCGTGATGCCTGCAGAGCTTGATCGTGATGGCAAGCCGACCGGGTACAAGCTGAGCTTGCTGTCGACCGGTGGATCGAGAGCGATGAACACCGACGAGATCATCAGGCGCTATGAGTCACGCATCGCGATGTCGGTGCTTGCTGAGTTCATCATGCTCGGCATGGATAAGACCGGCAGCTTTGCGCTCGCTGACAGCAAGACCGATCTCTTTGCGACGAGCTTGCGCACAATCCTGCAGACGATCGCCAGCGTCTTCAACACTGAGGCGATCGCTCACTTGTTTCACTTGAACCCCGAGTTCCCTGAGCACTGCTGGCCGTCGCTCACGTTCGGCGACATCGAGAGTCAAGATCTCGACAAGCTCGGCAAGTATCTGCAGGCGATTGCATCGGCTGGCTTGATCACACCCGACGCAACGCTTGAGGACACGCTGCGAGAGGCTGCTGACTTGCCTGTCGTCGCCGCTAACGGCACAGCGATGCACGACGATGAGTCTCATCTGTATGACGGCACGGCGAGCCCCTACGGCGACGAGAGCATCGAGCCGAGCACGATGCGCTCAGAACCCGACGAGCCTGAGCCGATCAAGCTCGACGCGTCGATGGTCAAGATCATGCTCGACGTGATGCGTGAAGTGAAGGCCGGCACCATCACACGGCGAGCGGCTGAAGGCATGTTGCGCACTGCGATTCCTGGCATCGATCAGACTGCGCTCGCTGAGATGTTCGACGAGTCGGAGGTCTGACCGTGGGCGGTCTTTGCTGCAGCTTGGCGCACGAAAAAAAGCAGCCGGTTCACAAGGCTGACGTTCGCATTGATTGGAAGAAAGAGCAGCGCATGGTCGACGAGCGAGTGCCGCGCGTTTACCGTCTCTCGATGAGGTGGTTCAAAGGCGTGCGCGAGCAGATCACAAACCAGGCCATTCGCATCGCTATCGACACCGGCGACCCGACGCCGATCGTCGGCGCATTCGAAGCACTGCCGAAGGTCAAACCGCCGCTACCGGGTGAGCGTCCGAACGTCTCGAAAACGTACAGCAAAAGCGTCAAGCTGCAGAACGAAGTCGGCGAGAAGATGATGAGATACATCATCGACGCTGCGATGACCTCAGGGCGTGACGCTTTTCGCAAATTGCCGGTGATCAAGAAGGCCGAGATCGGTCTGTCGTTCGACATCGAAAACCCCTATGTGGCACCGGGCGCTCAGGAGCGTGTCGGCTGGCTGATTCAGGAAGTGCAAGCCGGCACGAATCTCGGTTTGCGTGAGGCTGTCGCCGGCATCATCACGCGCAGTTATGACGAGCGACTCGGCTGGGAAGAAGCAGCGAAAGAGCTACGCTCAATGGTCGGTCTTCGGCCTGATCAAGTCAACGCCGTGAACAAGATCGCCGATCGCTTGATCGCTAACGGAGCGACGCAGGCGACCGTTCAGTCGACGATCGTGCGCGAGTCGCTCAAGCGTGTGCGCTATCGTGCCGACATGATTGCACACACCGAGATGGCCAGAGCCGTCAGCACAGGCCGTCACGATGCCTGGAAGGTCGCACGAGATGCCGATCTGTTTGACGGGCAAGAGCTATTCGTCGAATGGGTCGCCGGCATCACAGACCGAACGTGTTCAATCTGTGCCGATCTGCATGGCACGACGGTGCCGCTCGGTGATGAGTTTCAACCGACGAGCGACTTGCTGTCAGCGAGTCAGCTATCAGTCGAAGGCGAGACACCGCCCATTCATCCCCTTTGCCGATGCACGACGATCTTGCGCATCGGTCAGCCGGAGCCGTTCAGACTATGATCACGATCGCACAGCCTCACGAGCACGCCGCAATCTTTCAAGACCCTGCTGACTTTGACGAGTTCAAGCGAATGCCGAACCCTGACTTCGATGGCATAGTCGACGTTTGGGGTCAGCGCAAAGGCGAGCAGGGCCTGAGTCTTGTCGCTATCCTGGCCGACTCTGTATCTTGGACGCTTGCCGAGTTTCGTGCCTATCTCAAGGAGAGCAGCTACGACCCGATTGAGATGATCGAAGCGCGTGAGATTCGCAAGTCGATCAGCGTCGGCGATTGGGTTCAGTTCGCTGTCCCTAAGCCACCAGGCCCGACGACGTACGCGACCGGCAAAGTGATGACCGTCAGCACGAGCAGCAAGCTCACCAGCGGCGATGAAGAAGTCGAGGGCACAACCGACGACCCTGCGATCAAGCTGCGAGTCTGGGCCCGATCTGAGGACGGCGACAAGTTCACACGCACCGACCGTCTCGTCGTTCGACCGGCGAGCAAACTGAGACAAATCGAGAGGCCTGAAGGGATCATGGAAAAGCAGAAGATCGAACTCAACGAACAAGTCAAAGCAGCGCTCAAGCGTAAGGTCGAAGAGCACAACGAAAAGCACGGCGACACACCGAGCAAGCGAGCGACTTATCGGATGCTTGAGGCGTCAATGCGCAGAGGCATCGGCGCATACAAGACAAACCCCGGCAGCGTTCGCCCTACAGTAACCAGCGCCGAACAGTGGGGCTATGGNCGGGTGAATGGTCTGCTGCACGCGCTGCGCACCGGCAAGTTCAAGCGCACGCCGTTCGATCGTGACCTACTGCCCGACAGTCACCCGCTCGCAGGGCCCAAAGATGACAAGACTGAGAAGGCGGTCGAGTACGATCGAGAGGCTGATATTTTTGACACACCGGCAGCAGCAAAAGCGAAAGCCGAGATGCTCGGCATCGAAGGCTATCACACGCACGAAATCAACGGCGTGCCGAAGTACATGCCAGGCCGATCGATGACGGAGTACGAGCGCGCAATCTCGAAGGCCGTCGAGCCGCATCCAGTTGCTAAAGCTGAATGGTCGACAGCCTACGTCAACGACTTGCCCGACAGTGCGTTTTTCTACATCGAAGAAGGCGGCGAGAAAGACGACACAGGGCGAACAAAACCGCGCTCGCTTCGCAAGTTGCCTTATCGTGATCGCGATGGCTCGATCGACTTGCCTCATCTGCGCAACGTGCTCGCACGATTGAGTCAGACCGACATCGCACAATCAGACCGCGATCGCATACGGCGAGAGGCTCGTCAGCTACTCGAAGAAGCGACCGAGAAGTCAGTCGCTAAGAAGTACGACGATCTTGATTTTGAACCACCGAAAGGCGTGCAAGAAGCGGCCGAGCTTGGCCTTGCGCTTCGACGTGAGCACGGTCGAGGCGGCACGCTCATCGGCGTCGCTCGTGCTCGTGATCTCGCTGCAGGCAAGACGATCAGTCCGGAGACGATCAAGCGCATGACCTCGTTCTTCGCTCGGCATGAGGTCGATCTCGACGCACCGGCAAACCGAGATCGCAGTGACCCCGGTTATCCGGGGGCCGGTCGCATCGCGTGGCTTTTGTGGGGCGGTGATCCGGGTCGCAGATGGGCTGAAAAGTTAGCTGATCAAATGAAGCGCGAAGACATCAGCAAATCGATCGCAGTCGATCCAGAACTCGACGCCGTGCTTGACGCGTCGCCAGCGACTCAGACTGACATCGACGTGAGCGCTCTGAGATCGATCAGCGACTCGGTGATGACATGGTCGCCGGTTGGCACTAGATACATCGTGACCAAGCACGACGGCACAGGATACATCACGCCGCAGCCTGATCAGGCTCACGAGAATCGCCTGCAGTCGATTTTAAGCCGACTGCCTAGGTCAACGTCTGCAGAGGTGTGTCTTGCTGATCAGGGCGCATCCTACGCCGTCGACATGCTGCTCGCCAGCGGTGTCGACGTGTCTGTGCTCGGTTATGGCATACGCAAGGCGCTCGTCGATCGTATCGCCGACGATGCCGGCCTGCTGACCGTGCGCGGTCATGGAGTCATTGACGGCGCTGATGCGGTCATCGCAGCGCGCTCGCTCGCTGACGATCATGGCACCGGCGTCATCGAGGTGCGACGATCAGATCAAGCGCACGGCACGGTCATGACGCTCGAAGTCGAGAAGCACTTGAAAGCGCTCTGGCAGTTCGTCAGGCCACGACTAGCAGATCGACCGCTTGCGGTGATCGTGACAGGCAACCCGAACAGCGTCGAATCAATCCGAGGCGTGCCGCTTGCTGGGCCTGACGGCGCAACGTTTCGCAAGTCATATCTTGATCGCCTCGACTTGACGATCGACGACGTGACGATCGTGCACGCTTGCCCAGCGATCGGCGAGAGTGCTGATGCCTGGCAGCCGTGGCTCGATCGTGTGCTCGACGCACAAGCCGGCGTCCCTGTGATCGCACTCGGCAAGCAAGCAAGCACAGCGATCGGCGAGCGTCGTCACACGACGATGCCGCACCCGAGAGCCGTGCGACGATATGGCGATCGCGGCGAGATCGAGCGCAAGGCGAAAGCAGTGCGCAAGAACATCGACACCGTCGAGCGACTGAGCGACGGATCGTTGCATTGTCCGATCATCAAGAGCGACGACGACAAGCGCATCGTATACGGCGTAGTGCTCGAACCTCACAGCATTGATTTGCAGGGTGATGTCATCGCTATTGACACTATCGAAACCGCGGCGCATAAATATCTTATCGAGCACCGGACTGTCGGCGATTCTCACAGCCGACTCGCAGGTGCCGAGGTAGTCGAAAGCTATCTCGCGCCCGCCGATTTAGAACTAGGCGGTCAACTAATAACTCAAGGCACTTGGGTCATGGGTGTGCACGTCACGGATGAGCGCTTATGGCAAGCGGTCAAGTCGGGCGAATATTCTGGTTTCTCAATCGGGGGCAAAGGTGAGCGCAAGCAAATCGAAAATCCGATCTGACAAGCGGAAGACGTACATCTTGAATGAGCTTGAAGTGTACGAGGTCAGCCTCGTGAAGTCACCAGCTAATGGCCGCAGCTTTTACCTAACTAAAGCGGCCGATAAGGAATTAAAAATGACTGACGAAAAGATTCTGGCGGTGCTCGACACCCCAGCAGAGAACGAGTCGAAGCTCGACGCTATTCTCAAAGCTGAGATGAGCGAAGACGCCGTTCGAGCCGTTCGTGCTGCGATGCGTTTGCTTGACGCATTCAAAGACGAAATCCCTAGTGACACTCTTGCCGGACTAGCTGAGGCCGCTGGCATGGATCACCGCATGGAAATGCAAGATGAAGAGAAAGGCTACAAGATGGAAAAGAAAGCAGAGCAAGAGCCTGCCGAACTTCTCAAGAGCGCAGACTTACCCGAAGATCTTCGGCCTGCGCTTGAGCAGCTTTGGAAGTCGAACGAAGAGCAGCGCGAGCGCGTCGCTCAACTCGAATCGGTTCTGAAAGAAGAGCGTGACGCTCAACTGCTCGCAAAGGAAACCGAGCGCGTGACGAAGTCGTTCGCACATGTGCCCGGTCTTGAATCCGGCAAACTCGCGGCGATGTTGATCGAACTGCGCAAAGCAGCACCCGAAGTAGCTGGCAGCGTTGAGGACATTCTCACGAGCACCGAGCGCGCTATGATCGCAAAAGACTCAGGCGCATTTGAAGAAGCTGGCACGACGACGACCGAACCCGCAGCCGCATCGGCCTGGGGTCGCATCGAAGCGCAGGCTTCAGAGATAGTAAAGAAAGGCGAGGCAGACAGCCAAGCTAAAGCAATCGATCATGTTCTGAAAACAAACCCAGAACTTTACGCAGCCTACTTGGCTGAGAAATAAAGAGGTCATAAAATGGCATACGATCAAGCAGGCTCAGCGCTAAAGATGACGCTCACAGCGGGCGAAGACTTGAGCACTTTTCAATATTGCTTTGTAAAGATCACAGCGAACAACACCGTGCAAGCGACTGACGTGCAAGGCGATCGCCCGATCGGCGTGCTGCAGAACAAGCCCGGCAACGGCGAAGCCGCGACGGTTTTGCTTGCAGGCGTGACTCTGCTCAAGAGCAGCGGCACCATCAACGTCGGCACGAACGTCGGCCCAGAAAACGCCGGCACTGCTCGCGCTCAGTCGGTCACAGCGCCGGCGACTTCAGTCGCTTGCGGCATCGCTCTTGAGGCGGGCGTCGCAAATCAATTAATCACGGCGGCAGTCAACTGCCTGTCAAGTCAAGCCGGTTCTTAATACCGCGTTTATAGAAAGGGCATATCATGCCAAACCCAACAGCATCGGACGTTCATGTTAACGCGGCATTGACGAATATCTCAATCGCTTACATGCAAGAGGCCGAGAACTTTATCGCTGATAAAGTGTTTCCTATCCTACCCGTGGCCAAGCAGAGCGATCGNTACTTTGTCTATGACAAGGGCGACTTCTTTCGATCTGAGGCTCAACTGCGAGCGCCCGGCACTCCGTCGGCCGGCAGCGGCTTCAGCATCGACAACACGCCGTCTTATTTTGCCGACGTGTATGCAGTGCACAAAGACATCGACGACCAGATCAGAGCGAACAGCGACGCAGCGATCAACCCCGATCGAGATGCGACGCAGTACATCACACAGCAGCTTATGCTCAAGCGTGACAAAGTGTTCGCCGCGAACTTCTTCACGAATGGCATCTGGACAGGCAGCAGCACCGGCACCGACATCGCAACCGGCCTCAATGGTAAATGGTCAGCAGCCGGATCGACGCCGATCGAAGACGTTGACAAGGAATGCGACGCCATTCTCAAGAAGACTGGTTACAAGCCGAACGTCATGGTCGTCGGCACCGACGTGCATCGTGTGCTCAAGAATCACCCTGACGTTCTTGATCGCATCCGCTACACCCAAGAGGGCGTAGTGACTGAGCAACTGCTCGCCAGCTTGCTCGGCGTCGACAAGTACGTCGTCGCACGCGGCACCGAGAACACTGCTGTCGCAGGTGTCGCCGATTCGTTCAGCTTCATCAGTGCTGCTGACGATGCGCTGCTTTGCTACGCTGCGCCGAACCCTGGCCTGATGACTCCGACGGCTGGTTACATGATGGCCTGGAATGGTTATCTTGGCGCGGGGCCTCAAGGCAATCGCATCAAGCGTTTCAGAATGGAGCATCTGGCGGCCGATCGTATCGAAGGCGAGATGGCATTTGCCGCGAAGTTGGTCAGCGCTGAGATGGGCTGCTTCTTCAACGGGATTGTCACCTGATGGCTTTGCCGTTGTTGGCAGTGCGCAGAATGCGATCGGACACCGGGGCGGTCATCCTCCCCGGTTGTCCGATCCCCGGCTCGCAAGATTGGAGCGACGCTATTAAAGCGCGTCGCATCAAACAAGGGTTTGCCGTCGCTCAAAAGGCAGCGGCGAAAACTAAGAAGGCCTCGACCAAAAAGTCGAAGGCCAAGAAAGGTTAATGTCATGGCTTACCGTAGCCGAACTTTTCCAGCAATCGTGAACAACGCGGCAGCGTCCGAGATCGATCTGCTTGACGCTTCAGATGTCTCAGTCGCTGAGGGCACTTGGACGGCTTTGACCCGATGGGCAAAAGTCGAATGGGATTTTGCGACCGACGGCGGCACGGTGTCGGGTTCTCCGATCACGCTCTCGCTGACTCTGCCTGACAACTCGATCGTCATCGGCGGCGTCGTCGAAGTCATCACCGCAGTCACGTCAGCCGGATCGGCCACGGTCGCTCTTGGGGTGACTGGCGCGGCGACAGCGTTGCTCGCTGCGACCGGCAAAGCTGACTTTGCTCTCGGCGCTGTACTTCCGTTAGCGGCAGTTTCTGCAGCACCGATCAAGTTGCCAGCGGCAACCGCTTTGACGCTGACTGTAGCAACCGCAAATCTGACTGCAGGCAAGTTTAATATTTGGGTCGAATATCTGCCCGGAGACGCTTAGAAAATTAGGGGAAGCCGGCTGTCAAAAGTCGGCTTTCTCTGTTTTCTTAGGTGCCTTGTAAGTCTTTGAAAAAGCTGAACTATTCGATGCAGCTTTTTTGAGGGTACTCGGTAAGGCAACAGCTTGAACGTCGTTAGAATCGAATCTGGGCTGTCTGAGAGCATACTGTCTTTTTGACCAGTGCTTTAACAGATCATCAAAAAAAACCGGCTTTTGGAGGGGTAAAAAATCATGGCTTGGACCTATGGCGCAGACCCCGAAAATCACAACCGCGACGCAGTTCGTTTGAACATCGGAGACACCGATACGAACGACCAACAATTGCAAGATTCTGAGGTCGATTATTTTCTCAGCTTGTTCGGCACGTCGGGTGCCGGTCGAGTCATTCCGGCTTCGATCAGATGTTGCGAAGCACTCGCCGCAAAGTATGCGCGACAGACCGACACAACGAATCAAGGTCTGAGCGTTGCGGCTTCAAAACGTCAGCAGCATTATTTAAATTTAGCGTCGACACTTCGAGAGCAAGAGACGACGCTGGCCGAAGTCTTCTTAGGTGGCAGCACGTTCACCGATGCTGAAAAGCTCGACGACAACAACAACCTCATTCAGCCGTCGTTTCGAATCGGTCAGACTGATTGGGTCAGACGCGATAAAGATGACCCGGACTATTGGGGCAACTGATGGACCCACAACTAAAAGCGCAGTTGCGTGAGACGATCAGCGTGGCGACAGCGGCGTCGGTCGATGCTGCAGGCGATCCAGCGTACAACGCACCGGCAACCCGACCGGCGCGAGTCGTCAACGTTCGAGAGACGACTGAGCGACGTGACGGCACGATTCTCGAAACGACCGTGGCGATCATCACCGAGACGGCGATCGCTCTGACCGATCGCATCTGGTTGCCAGGCGACAACAGCGGCGACGCAACGCTTGCCCGTCGGCCTCAGTATGTCGAGAAGGCTGTCAACGAGTTCGGCGTGCTCGACTTCTACAGGACGAAACTCTGATGGCTCGAATGATACCGAACCCCGGCAGCAAGAAGACTGAGCAGGTCGTGAGAAATCTCGAAGCGCTCGGCGACAGCATGAGGAAAGCAGCAGCAAGCGCGCTCTTTCAAATCGGCACGAACACGATAAATGAAGCGATACCGATCACACCGCTCAGGCCACGGCGTGGCGGTAGTCTTCGACGCAGTGCATTCGTCGACTTACCAAAACCGAAAGGCAGCGGCGTCGAGGTCAAGGTCGGCTTTGATGGACGCTCTGCACCGTATGCGCTTTGGGTTCATGAGATGCCTGACTCGACGAACTGGTCAGAGCCTGGCACCGGAAATAAATTTTTAGAGAAACCATTCAACCGCGTCGCCGGTCGACTGCCGTCGGTCATGGCTGCAGCTATTGAGCGCAGACTCAGACGCAACGACCCCGACAAGGCTTAGCGATGGCGACCCCTGATCTAGACATCGCCAATCGACTCGCTACGGCTGGCGTCGGCACCGTCGGCTCGACCATCTTCACAGGTGGCATCAGGGCACCGTCGTCAGTCATACCGGCGGCCGCGATCTTTGTCATACCGACCGGCGGCGGCGGGCCTGATCCTTTGCTCGATGCCGGTGCGACAGACTACAACCGACCGACTGTTCAGATCATGATTCGGGGCAATGTTGGCGCATACATAGCGACCCGAACAACGGCGACAAACGCACTCAACGGCGTGCATAAATCGACCGTGTCCGGATACTTTCAAGTGCTTGCACGAACCCCTCAACCTCTGTACCTTGGCCTTGACGATACTGAGCACCCCATGTTCAGCGTCAACGTCGAGCTTTTCAAAGTCGGAACATAGGAGCGACAAACCATGGCAGCAACAGCCTCATATTTAGCGCAGGTTCAGGTTAACATCAGCGGCGGAGGTTTTTCTAGTTTAGCCGGTGTAAACGATGTTAGCATTTCCCTAAGTCGGAACCTCGTCGATGTCTCGACGATGAATGCATCTGATGATTTTATTAAGCGGCTCGCAACGCTTAAGGATTTTCCGATTTCAATATCGGGATTCTTTGAGCCGACCGACACCGCTTATGGCCATCTCCAAAGTGCCTTCATCGATCCGTCATTGCCCATCGTTATCAAGGTTCAATTTGATGGTACAAAGGCGGCGACCAAGCGAGGCTTTCAGGTGACGGCGCTTGTCGAATCCATCGATGTTTCGGCTTCGGTCGATGGGGCGCAAGAGGTCTCCATCAGCCTACAGTCCAACTCCGATGTGACTTTATTATAATCGGGGGCGCACATGGCGGCTACAGCAGGACACCTCGCGACTATTTCAGTGACCGGGGCAAGCACCACTATGACAGCCGAGGCGACGAGCAACACGGCAGGCTTTTCGTATCAGATCACGAACACGGCGAAGCGAATCGTTGACCCGGCGGTCGCGATTGTGATCAAGCACAACAGCGGCGTCACATGGCCGACGAACTTCACGTTCGATTATCTGAACGGCATCGTCACGCTCGACGGTGCACCGACCGGAGCGGTCACGATCGACGGCGCATATCTGCCGGCTCGCCAGATCGCTCAGGCGTATGAACTCGACGTGTCGCTTGCGGCGAACCTCGCCGAGTCGTCACTGTTAGGCACGACTTTCATCGGTCGCACTCGTGCCTTGTCTGACATCACCGGGAGCATGTCGTGTTATGATGCAGGGCTGACCGAGTACACCGACGTACAGCTTTATGATCTGATCAGCAGCGGCACGACGAAGGTCGTCGACATTCAGTGGAACGGCGGCACGAACTATCTCAGGTTCTTCGCCATGTTTGAGAGCGTCGACCCGTCGGCATCAGTCGACGGCGTTCAGAGTCTGTCGGCGTCGTTTAGTGCGAACGCTCAGACCGCTCTCACGACCGGTCAAGAAGTCGATTACACTATCGTTTAAACACCCTAAAAAAGGAGGGCATCATGACCCAGGGAAACGGCGAGATCACAATCGAAGAGACGCGCAGTGCGCTGCTCAATGGATACATCAGACGCACGAAGATAATCACGACCGAGCAAGGCGTGAGCATCGAACTGCGAGAGCCTACAGTCGCGCAGCGTGGTCGCATGTTGCGCGCCGGCGGTCTGACCGGAGCGAATGCAAACATCACCGAGATCGCTGCGATGCAAATCGCGGCCGTGATCGAGTGCTGCTATCACCCCGGCAGCGGCAAGAAGTTGTTCGATCACACCGACATCGAAGTGATCGAATCACTGCCGACGGCGTCGTGGTTTGATACGGTCGCAACAGCGGCCATGAGCTTGATGAATGATGAGGCCGAAGAAGCGGGAAAAGTCTCAAGCGAAACACCGAGCGGCTTAACCTCTTCTTCCTCGCCAGCAAACTCGGGCGAACAGTCGGTGAGCTAGAGCGAGATCTAACGGTTCGTGAGTTCTTCGAGTGGATGGCCTTCTTCGATTATAAACATGCGCAGGAAAAAAAGGCGATGGACAAGCAGAAGGCTCAATCAAGAAGACCTAGAGGGCGTCGCTGATGGCAAGCGCCGGCACAGTCTCAGTAGCATTCAAGGCGACAGGTCTCGGCAAGTTTAAGACCGAGTGCGATCGCGCTGCGCAGGCTACCGAACAACTCGGCAACCAGACCAAGAGAGCGACAGACGAGTTTAAGAGCTTCGGATCGGCAGCCGCTAAGGCTGGCAAGCTCGGCGCAGGTCTAGCCGCAGCCGGCGCAGCCATGGGTGTCGGTATCGGCAAGGCAGCCGGTGCGGCGGGTGAGTTCGACATGACCATGACGAAGGTCGGTCTTGTCTCAGGTGCGACGACCAAGCAACTCCAGATCTTGAAAGCCGAAGCGCTGCGACTTGGTCAGGCCACGCAGTTCAGTCCCGACCAAGCTGCTCAGGGTTTCTTGACGCTCGCACAATCGGGCAAAGACTACAAAGAGCAGTTGCAACTCATGGAGCCTGTTCTAGGTCTAGCGTCCGCAGGTCAGATCTCGGTCGCTGAGTCTGCAGCTTTGGCGACTCGTTCGATGATGGCGTTCGGTCTCAAGTCTGATCAAATAGCAAACGCAAACGACAAGCTCTTAAAGATCACACAAAAAGTTGACATCAACATGAATCAGATCGCCTCAACGTTCGGCAAAACAGCCGGCAAGATGGGCGCTTACGGTCAGGAGTTTGACACCGTTGCGATGACGCTGGGCATCGCTACAGCGGCGACCGGTGACGCTGCTGTCGCTTCGGCATCTTTAGCGACAGCGACAGCCGCACTACAGAAGAAGCAGAAGGCACTCAAAGACCAGCTTGGTGTTGACGTGTTTGACGCTCAGACCGGAGCAGCGCGACAGCTTGATGCCGTGATGCTTGATATGGCTGACGCTCTCGACAAGTTAGAGCCTAAGCAGCGATCTCAGATTCTGATCAATACGCTCGGCCAGCGTGGCATCTTGGCATACACAGCAGTGACAAAAGCAGGTCGCAAGTCTGTCGACGAGATGCGTGATGCGATGGACAAATCATCAGGCACGACCAAGAAGTTTAGCGACACAATTCTTGCGACATTCTCAGGCAAAGTGATCTTGATGGTCGGCTCGTTTCAGACTCTGATCATTGCGATCGGCGACTCATTGAAGAACGTGCTTGCGCCAGGCATCTCAGCCGTCACGTTTATTTTGAATGCGTTGATCTCAGGCATCCAGATGATACCGGGCCCAGCAAAGACGGCGTTGAGTGTTTTGGCGGTTGGGTTTGCTGGGCTGACCGCTGCGATCGGCACGGCGCTCGTCGCCGCTGCGAGCTTTGCAGCTACATCGAAAGCAGTGACGGCAGCACTTGCAGGCACGACGATCGGCGCAAAGCTGGCCGAGGTCGGTTTCATGGGTCTCGGTCGAGCGGCGTTGATGGCGATGCTGCCAGCGCTGGCAGTCATTGCAAAGCTCGGCTTTATTCTTGGAGTCGTTGCTCTTGTGATCGGTCGATTCGCTGCAGAGGGTGAGGCTGCATTTTTTCACCTGCGCGACTCGGTCGGCACGATGGTCGCACACATACAGTTTTTCTTCTCGAACATGATGAAGTTTATCACCGGCATTATACAGTCGGGTCTCGGCTTTATCGGCAAAGCGTTCAAGTTCGTTTTTGGTGGCATTCTCTCAATCGTCAAAGCCGTGTTCAGAGGTATCGTGGCGGGGATGGCGGGCGCAATTAATCTAGTCTCGAAAGGTGTCGGCAGTATTGTCGATGTCTATGGCGAGTTACTCTTTGCACTTGGTCAAGAGCAAGAAGCTGCAGCACTTCGAGGCGTCATCAAGGATCTCAAAAACTTCGACGTGGGCCCGGCGTTCGATGATGCGATCGCAGGGTCAGCACAGGCCCTTGGTCAGATCGGCACGGCTGTCAAAGGGTGGGCCTCATACACCGGCAAAATCACCGGCGAAGTCATCAGCGGCATCGGTATGCAATGGAAGTCAAACGCCGTTGGCATGGGCAAGACAGTCAAGTCAGAATTGTCGAAGTCAGTCGAGGGCCTGATGAGCCTGCTCGGCAAAGCTACAGAAGACATGGACGAGCTAGGTAAATCTACAAAAGAAACCGGCAAACAGTTCAAAGGCCTCGGCGGTGATCTCAAGCTCGGGCCGCTTGGTGGCGGCGCTGGAGCTGGCGCTGGCGGCGGTGGCGGTGGCGGCGGCGGCGGTGGCGGCGGCGGCTTTTCTATTCGAACCCGACCGGCNGAAGACTTCGGCGGCTACGCTAACGCACTCGATCAAATGCGAGGTCAGCGAGCAGATCGGCAGCAGGGTGCGATCGGCGCAGTGCAATCGATGGCAAGCGGCAACGTTGGCGGCATGGTAGGCGGCATCGCGCAGGCAATGGGTTCAGCTTTGGGGCCTGTCGCTGGGGCTGCGATGGGTCTGGTTGATTCGCTGATGGGCGCAAGCGAAGGCGGCAAAGAGTTCAAGGAAGGATTGAGCAAAGTGTTCGGCGCATTTGCGCAAGCACTTAGTCCGGTTTTCAAAGCGTTGATGCCGTTACTCGATCTCTTTGATCCGTTGCTTGATATTGTTGAGCCTATCGCTCAACTCGCAGCGATATTCATGGAAATTTTAATGGCGACTAGTCTGCTGCAGCCGGCGCTTTTTATTCTTGGAAAAGTCGCCGGCGCTATCGCGTACGTTATGAATCGAGTTCAAGCAGCGCTGAGGGGTGCGCTCATTGGAATTTTGACCGTGATCGATATGCTGCCGGGTGTAGACTTCACGCGTGAACTGACTCAGCTTCGCAACGCACAGGAAGCAACGAATCGAGAAGCCGATGAAATCCTCGCCCGACTACGCGGAGAAGAGGACCGAGCACAGCAGCGAGCACGGCGCGAGCAAGAGCTTGCACAAGCGACACGAGAAGCGACGAGCGCGATGCTCAACGTGCCGAGCGCGTATAAAGTAGCGCGTGCAGGCTTTCGCGCTGAGACGCCAGTCATGGACGATTTCATTCAGCGACCCGGTCAACCTGCGACGCAGTTCAGTGCACAAGACACAGTCATCGGCGTCAAAGATACCGGATCGCTCGGAGGCCCGACGATCGTCATCCAGAACCTCGACATCAGAGCAAACAACCCGACGCAGTTCTTCAGACGACTGATGTCAATGGTCGACCGTGATGAGCGAGCCGGTGGCGTGTCGCTTGGCGGATCATTTCAAGGGAGGCCGTGAGAATGTCGTATTTGACGCTCAGCGGGTTTAATGTGCCGGTCTCGGTCACTAGTGCCAGTTTCGCTTCCGAAGCGATTGGGGCCCGTTCTCGTGCGTTTAGCGGGCAAGCGTTACCCGAACGTCGTGCGCTTGTTCGAACGTTCACTCTCGGCTCACCGGTCGACACTCGTGCCGATGCGCAGGCGTTGATCGGTCTGATTGAAGGCAATGGTCACAAGTGGAATTTCGACGCGGATCTGTACAGCAGCAAAGGCCTCGGGCCTCAAGCCGGGTACACGATCACGATGAGCGCGACCGGTGGCGTGATCGGCGGCTACGTTCAGGTGACAAGCGCGCAGTCGATAACCTGGCGCAAGCTGCAGTTCTCTGACTATTCGGTGATGGTTTATAAGTACACCGGCGGCGCTTGGCATCAGTACGTTTTGACCTATGACATCAGCACGAACACGACGGTGCAATACAAAGACGGCGCGCCTCACTCGCCAGTCGCAGGCGACTCGATTCTCAACTGGTTCAGCTTCACAACGAGCACCGGCGATTTTACTTTTCTTGGCAAGGATATCGACGGCGCAAATGCTAACGCTCGCTATGATGAATTGGTCATCGTGCCATGGCTGATGACGGCGTCGATGATCTCAGCGTTTCATGCTCAAATCGCGACGGCTGGCATACCGTTCAGCGAGTTGCCACTGCTCAACGTCGCCGGCGACATCATACCCGATGGCCCGGTGCAGTTCGTCGGCGCTCCGATCAGCGGCACGTTCGAACCTGCTCAGGTGTCGGCGAGCGAGTCGTTCGGCATGGTCGTGAATTTTGAGCTTGCAGAGTTCAACGGGCGCAGCTTGTGAGGACGCCAGACAGCGGCTACGGCATCCACCCAAAGACGGGCGCGAACACCGTCGCTTTTTGGCCGTTTGATAAGGCGAGCGGCACGCTCGCTTATGACGTGTTCGGAGGTCGCAATCTTACAAACCCGACCGCGCTTTGGGCGACTGGCCTGATCGGTTCGTCGGTGATGTTCACGGGAGGCGGTGGCATCATCTACAACACGGCAACCGGTGCGGATGCCGGCACGTTGCAAGGTGCCTATTCGTTTGAGGCATGGGTGCGAGTTATGGCCGCGCCAGGATCTCAAGCGAGCATGATCGAATACAGTGACCCGTCAGGCGCAACAACCGCCGATAACACGCAGTTCAGCTTACAGGTTAAAGCTAACTTGGCGTTTCGCTGGGAATGGAAAGGAGCCAGCGTACAGGCTCAAGACTCGACGGCAAAATTAAGAGCCGGTGTATGGCAGCACATTGCCGTCACAAAAGAGGCAGACGGGTCGGGCACGTTCACCGTCAAATCGTATCTCAACGGCGTGCTTGATAACACTCAAACAACAGTCAGCGCACCGACCGGCGGCGGCGATGCGTTTTGGAATTTTGGCACAGGCAAAGGCGGCAATTTTACAGGCGCAATTTGTTCGGCTCATCTGACGACGACGGTGCTGACTTCGACGCAGATCGTTGAGAACTGGCGACGCGGTGTTCTTTGGGATGATCCGACGGCAATGGGTCACGGTGTCACCGAGCTTCAGGTCACAGTTCAGCCGTCATGGTCAGGCGGCACAGCGTTCGCTCTGAGCAGCTACATCGACAGCTTCGATTTCGTCGAGGGTTTTGAGCTATCCGAAAGCATAGATCAGCAGTGCATCACGGCGAGCTTGAGTCTCAAGCGCAGCGTTTACGGCATCAGCTTGTCGCCTCTCATCGTCGAGAGCATGGCGAACCAAAACCCACAGCCGTCGATCTCAGCGCCCGGCCCGGCGTCGTCAACATTTGCGGCGCTGCTGCATCTCGGCGGGGCGATCAAGGTCTACGCTAGGAGACGCGCAGCCGGCACCGACGACGAGATCGGCACGGCGGGCGCTGTCATCTTCGAGGGCACGATCGACGCGCTCGACTTCGGCAGCGAGACCATTGAAGTCGAAGCAAGAGACGCCGGTGCGTCTTTGATCGATACATATATCGAAACTGAGGCTGACTATAACACCGGCAGCGATGCGACCATCGAGGCAACGATTCAAGCCGTGCTGAATGCAGCGAGCGCAGGCGTCACGCTGTACACGCCGACGACGCCGAGCGTCAATCTCGGCGAGTTCAGGCAACGACGCGAGAGCCTGATGCAGGCATCGCAATCGAAAGCCGATCAAATCGGATGGGTGACAAAGTACAGGTTCGACCCGTTGACCAAGACCTGGCGGTTTACGTTCTATGATCCAGAGCGAGAGCGCACACGATTCGACGGCGTCGTGATGACTAGCGATTATAGTGACTTCGGCGGACTGAGTCAAAAGCTCGACGACGTGCGCAATGCGGTGCGCGTCGCTTTTCGAGACAGCGCAGGCGAAGCGAGCGGCGTCGATGACAATGGCAATCCCATCTATCCGCCGGCAAGCGTCACCGTCGTCGACGCTTCGAGCGTTACGGCATACGGTCGCCGGTTTATGGAAATCAGCGACGCAGCCTGTCCAAACATTGACACAGAAGTCGAAGCGACGGCGATGGCTGAGGCGATTCTCAACGACTTGAGCACACCGCAGCTTCAAATGTCGTTTGACTTGCCCTACTGGGAAATCGAAATTGGCGATCGTCTAAAAGTCGCAGAGAACTCGCGCACGTTTGACACGGCTCAGACGTTTGCCGTCACCGGTCGGCAGGTGTCATTCGCTGAGGGCATCGGCTCGACATCGTTGACGCTGCAGGAGACGCCAGCATCAGCACGTCAAAAGCATCTCGTGAAAGAAGCACGAAACGGCCGAGCGTTGCCACCGGTGGTTTCAGTCGCAGATTCGCCGACTGACTTCGGCGTGCGCGGTCTCTATGCGCCGATGAAAAATCTTGTGATGGCTGCGAATATGTTAGCCGACAGCCCGAGTCTCGCCGGTGTTCAGAACCCCGGTTTTCTTGTGCACCCGTCAGGCGTGCACGCTCCACCGATCGGCTGGTCTTTGCCTAGCGGAAATTGGGGTTCGACTGGCGACGTGTATTTCAGCGGCACGAGTCAAAGCGGTGATCGGTCGGCCATGCTGCGCACCGTGAACTCGGTCGTGCAATCGAGATGGATGCCGGTTATCTCAAACCGAGTCTATGAGGCGCGAGTCACTTGGCAGGGTTCGGTCGTGACTGATCGACTGCGCTGTGATGTTGCGTTTTATACTGCCGACAGAAATCTCAAATCAACGGTGACAGCATTCGATCAAGTCGTCGCATCAACAGGCACTTTTCAAACCGACGCAGGATTTGCCGAGGCTCCATCTGATGCACGCTGGGCGCGAGTCAGCATGACGAAGGTCGCAGGCCCGACGATTCTCGTCGATCGTGTCACGATGAATGTCGTCTTCGAGGGGTTTCAAGCATCACTGTCGGGCGCGACTCCATACGGAGCCGGCACCAGCACCATCAAATGGGATTCGGAAGACTTCGATTATGGCGGTGTTTATAATACCGCGACGGGTTTGTTCACGGCGCTCGAAACCGGTTATCATATTTTTCATTTTTATGCGTCTGTCGTTCCGACCGTCACGAATGCGTTGACCGGTTTTGAGCTTGCCATGAAGGTCAACACCGGCGGCGGCGCGGCGACAGTGTGGTCGTCGTCTTACAGTCCATCGTCGGGCACGAGCTTCGGCGATCAATGGCTTCACACGCCCCCGACTTATCTCAACACCGGGCACACGGTTCAGCTTGATCTCACGGTGCCGGTTGACGTAAATGTCGCAGCAAGCACAGGCGGTGGCGGTAGGTGGCCTCATGCTCAACGCTAAAAAAGCCGAATGTGTCCCAGACAGCCCAGATTCGACCCCAATCGATTTAAATCTTTTCCCTTGGTGAGTACCTTCAAAAAACCCGCATCGAAGAGTTTAGCTTTTTCAGTTACTTACAGCAGCTAAAAATGGAGCAAGAAACATGCAGCCGACATTGGAAACCGAAGTGGTTCGCGCTCATACTCGACTCGACGGAGCCGATGCACGACTCAAAAAAGTCGAGCGTAAACTCGACAAGATGACTTGGATTCTCGGCAGCGTTTGCGGCGTTGCGTCATTCTTAGGGCCGCTCGTCTCGAACCTTTTGAGCCATTGAGACTGGCATCAGTTTCGATTATTGTGCGAACGTCGAACAGGAGATTTTAAAACGTGCCGACCGAGTTGATTGAAGTCTTGACGCAGTATGGCAGCCTCGGAGTCTGCGCCGGCTTCTTCGCATGGCTGCATGTCAAAATGCAGCACCGTCTCGACGAGATGGTCGACAAGTTTCAAGGGCAAATCGAAAACATGGAGCAGCGAGGCGACGATCGAATCGACGAGCTTCGAGATCGCTATGACAAGATTATCGATCGCTACAACTCAGAGCGCGACACACTGCTGCAGGGCATCACGAATCAAATGAAAGACACAGCCGGCACACTCAAAGAGGTCAGCGAACGACTCGACGAAGTCGGCGAAAAAGTTCAGACTGGTCTAGCTGAGATGCGTCAGCATTATGCAGTCATCAAAGCCGAAAGGGACATTGATGCTTCGCGTCGGTAGCACAGGGCCCGAGGTCGTCGAGTGGCAGATGTTTCTCAAGGAGCACGGATTTTTCAAGGCCGGCGTCGCTCCGATTTTCGGGCCGAAGACGTTCGAGGCTACTGTCAGTTTTCAAAAGACTCAGAGCTTGAGCGCTGACGGTATCGTCGGCCCAGCTACCCGAGCGGCTGCTGAGCTAATCAACAGGCCCGTCGAATCGCTGAGCCTCGACGAAGTCGCTCGTCGGGCTGGCATCCCCGTCTCGGTTTTGAAAGCAGTCAGACACGTCGAGAGTCGCGGCAAGGCGTCGGCTGTACGATTCGAGCCTCATCTCTTTCATCGCAAGCGGCCTGATCTTGCTGATCGTGTGCCATACACACGGCACGCTCGCGGCTACAGCATGGTGCGAACTGAGACGAACAGGGCCGCGCTTGAGCACGCCATGACGGTCGACGCTGAGGTCGCTATCAAGTCGACCTCGTTCGGCTCGTATCAAGTGCTCGGCGCTTATCTGCTGCGAGCGTACTCAGGGCAATCGCCTGAGAGCGCATACGAGCAGTTCAAAAGAAACCCCGGCGAGGCGTCTGATCTGATGGTCGCGGCATGGTTCCAAGACAACCCGATCGCACGCAAAGCCGCAAACACCGAACCTGAGCCCGACATGCGTCGGCTCGCTAGAGCATACAACGGCCCGAACTACCGGGTGCACAAATACGACGAGCGACTGCTCGCAGCGTGGAAGGCGAATCAATGAACAAGCTCAAATCTCGCAAACTCGGCCTCGCCATTTTGGCGGCTATTTTGCCCATCATCTGTCAGGTGTTTCTACCCGATATGCCGACTGAGAAAATCGTCGTGTCTGTGATCGGATTGCTCGGCGGTGTGCTTGGTATCGCTGGCGAAGATGTCGCCAAACTCAAGGCAGGCGTGCACGAGTCGTTCGAGCGCAATGCGAAGCCCGACGAGCAGAAGGCCGAACCAAGTGCCGAGGCGTAAGAAGACAGTCAAGCAGCCGGTCGTCACCGGTGACGCAACTGCTCGCTATGAGCGACTCAGTTACAGCGGCGGCACATGGTTCGACCTGATGCCGACGCCGGCGAATGGCACAGACAGCCCCACAGAGACGGGGGCCATCACCGGAATCACGCAAGCGAATCCAGGCGTCGTGACATGTGCCGGCGGGCATCCGTTCACAAATGATCGAATCGTTTTCATCTCAGGCGTCGGCGGGATGACTGAGTTGAACGATCAGACATACACGGTTAAGAATGCGACCGGCACGACGTTTGAATTGCATGACTCAACGCCATCTGTAGCGGCAGTTAATACGATCGGGTTCACGGCGTACACAAGCGGCGGAACCTGTACCCGAGGCGCGCTTACTTGGCCCTTCTTCAATGGGACGGCTTATGTTACAATCGGTGATCCGACCAAACTAAAATTCGCTGACGCTTTCACAATTTGCGCTTGGTATAGGCAAGACACCGCAATTCCTAGGCAAGGCAACGAGCGCATCGTTAGTCGCGATGCGGCTGGCGGTGGGTCGCGGCCTTTCCTCATGAGTCAGGACGATTCAACAGGACTCGCCCAGGCGTTTGTTTATGCCGGAACTTTCAATAATGTGCAGGCGTCTGGCAACTATGCAACGAACACCTATCATATGATGTGCCTTGTCAATGAGGGCGCAGGTGGCGATCTGTTGCTTTATATGGACGGCGCTTTACAAGGCACGGCAGCCGGCAAGGGTGGCGTCGTTGCTAACTGGCTGAGCATCGACACCGAGTTCGGACGCCATCAAATATCGAACAACATGACCGACTACTTCACCGGCGACATCGACACCGGTAGATTCTACGGTCGAGCATTATCAGCAGACGAAATACTTCGAGACTATAACGCCGGCAAGCCGGCGCATCCATAGGAGCAAAAAATGGGACTGGCAACGCACTCAAGCGCTACCCGTAATTCGAACCCACTGATCGACGCAGCAACTCAGAGCAAGGTGCAGACGTTCGCCGATGGCAGCGTGTGTGACATCACTGACGGCGCACGAGTCGGCAACGCTGTCAGCGCCGGTTATTATTATGTGCGAATATCGAACACCGGAGCGAACAACCTGCGTGTGACACCGAACTCAGACGGCACCGCAGGCGATCTGATTCAGCCGGGCGGATCATGGGAAGCGGCCATCGTTGCCGGTGTGAAAATCTACACGATCGGCACAGCTTCGCAGACCTACAACGCGACGGCGTATTATCCGACGGCGGGCCAGGTAGGCTCAAGCGACTACAGCTAGTGCTTGAGATTGCTCTGTCGGTTTTGCTTGCGATTGCCAGTGCGATCGGTGTGCACTTTTGGCGCAAGTCTGAGAGCATCAAAAGCGTCGTCGCTGACGAGATCAATCAACTGCGAGCCGAAGCTCGTGCAATCGCTGTCGATCAAGAGGAAACCGTCGTGAGCAAAGTCAAAGAGGTCAAGCAGCGAGTCGACGAAGTCGGCGACGATCGTCAAGCGCTCGCTGATCTGTTGAATGAGGAGTCATGATGGAGTTCATGTTAATCATTTTGTTCGCTTGGTCGATCATCGGTTACGTCATCAGTCGAGCATTCACTCGCGTTGCTGGCCGGTGTTAGTCGCTGCGCTGATCTTGATGTCGCCGTGTGCATCGGCGACAAGTCTCGACGCCGGTCAGGTGGCACCGTGCTCAGGTGTGCTCTTGAGTGCCGATCAAGTTCGTCAGGCGCTCACAGATCGAGCAGAGGTCAAAGCTCGTCGAGACGTGAAGTGCGTCGAGTGCTTGCCGTGTCCTGAAATAGAGAAACCGAAAACGATGACGTGGGCCTTCGGTGGCGCAATCGTTGGAGCGCTGTCGTCGGCGATCGTCGGTTTGATTTTGGTCAGTTCACTTTCGGGCAGTTAGCCGCGACGGCGTCCCTTTGGTTTTGGTGCGGCTGCTGCTGCTTCAGCTTTTCGAACACGAGCGCCGAAAGCCTGAGAGCTTTCACCATCGTCAGGGGTCAGGCCGACCGCGTTGCCGCGTGCTTTCATATTGTCTGAGATTGCCATGTCGTCTCCTTACTTAGCTTGTACACTGAGAGACCTGGCCACAGCAAGCGCAGCAAATGCGCCGAAAAGCCGAATGCGTCCCAGACAGCCCAGATTCGATTCTAACGACGTTCAAGCGATTGCCTTGCTCAGGGTATTCAAAAAAGCTGCATCAAAGAGTTCAGCTTTTTCAACAACTTACGACAGCTAAAAATCGCTCAGCTTTTTCGAGTCAGTCACCCGGTGGCCAGACTATTTTCGACGATGTTCTTTTTTTCTGCGCATAGGCTTGCAATACAAGCCACACTCAGGCACAACAGAATCAGGAAGAAGGAGAACATCATGAGACTGCCTAAAGGATACGGTCTAAATATTCCTCACTACACGGCAAGCGCTCGCAAGTCTCAAGGCGAGTACAAGCCGGTCGCAAAATACCCATGCGGCAAAACTGAGGTGCTTGAGCAAAGTGACGAGCAAACTTACACGACGGCGGCTCACGATCAGAATCGTCGAATCTATAATGCCTGCGCACGCGGCACAACCTACGCAACCCGAGCCGAAGCGATTGCAGCAGCGTCGGCGATTATTGCCGAGCGCATCGCGTTCGACCTCGCCAACGCGTATAAAAATCTTTCGATCGGTGAAGGAATCACAAACCCGACACCGCGCAACCTGCGCTCGATGCAGTCGATCAAAGACCAGATTGAGTACTGGGAAAATCAAGCGACGCTTTTGGAGCAGGGATCATGAAAAGCCTTAACAGCTTTCCTCTCGATTTCATCGTCGCACCGAACCCCGGAATGACTGCCATGCACGACTACTATATGACCCGGCGCGGGTATCGCTGGGCCTTGCTCGACTGCGACTATGGCATCGACAACGTCATCGAGTCTTTACGGTATGCGAACCTAGCAGACGATCACGACCTCGAAGCGGCTCGCCGGTGGCGAGATCGACACGGGTCGCCACGTCAGCGCACCGTTCGGCCTTCACTGCAGCAAGGGTTTGAGACGGCGACTTTGTGCAAAGTCGACATGATCATCGCTGAGCGAGGCGACTGCAGGCTCAGCACGGAGGGCGATTACTTCGTCATCAGCACAAGCTCCGACCGCTTGCTGCGCCGGCATGAGCTATCGATTGAGCACACTGATCTCAACCGACTCAAAGCCCACTGGCTCGGATACTGTCAGCAGTTAGGCGAGATCTAAGGCCAGGCAGGGGCCAGGCTTTTTGACGCTCATGTCGTTTTATTGTGCGCAATGGCTTGCAATCAAAGCCACACTCATGCAGAACAGAATCAGGAAGAAGGAGAACATCATGAGCATCAACCCCGCAAAACTTGAAACCTATCGCACAGCCGAAGTGCCGCACGACGAGCGGCAGACCTGCCCGTTCTGCATGAGAAAAATCAAAGTCAAAAACGGCGTGCTTGTTCGTCACGGTTGGAATGCGATCGGCGTGTCATTCGATCACCCCGGTGCAGGCTATCACACCGCACCATGCGCAGGCACCGGTCGCCAGGCCATCGAGTACACCGACGCCGACGCAATCGACGCGCTCGCCGCTTGGTCGCAGCGCTATCACAACGCAGTCAAAGAACTGACCATGCACACCGAAGGCCGTGCCGTCGGATACTGGCAACCGGTCGCTTTCATCAGTCACCGAACGACGACGACGCAGGTCGAGTCGATGCTCGAACTCGCTCGCAAGCTCGCAACGGTCGGCGGCATCGATTCCGCTAACGCAGTGTATCGTCGAGACTACAGCACGAAAAAAGAGATGAGCGAGCACGGCGGCAAGGCAGCGATCTACGTCAAGACGGGCAAGCTCGCAACGCTCGGTGAGATGCCTGAGCACTACCGTGTCGGTTATGATCTGGAAGCTCGAAATCGAATGTGGTCGAGAGCGTGCCTGTGGCAGCACGATGATCGCTTTGAGTTCAGGAGCGATGGCAGGGTCAGGGTCGCGTTCTCTAAAACTTATGAGACACTACAACGCCGCGCCATCGGTCGCGCCGAGAGCGTCGTCAAAGAGATCAAGGTAGCGACTCAAGACTTGATCGATGCCATCAACGTCGAGCGCAAGCGTCACGGCGTCGAGCGTCTCATCTCGTCGATTGAAAAGTACACACCCTAGGGATACCTAGGCGACAGCCTGGAATCGCATTAGGGGCGATTCTGGGCTGTCGTAAACCTTGCAAAGGAGCAAGACATGACCCGATCGAATAAACCGTTAACATTCACGCGCTCGAATGCGCCCGGCGTTTACTTCGTCAAACTCGACGCCGACAAGCGTCGCAAGGTTCTCGGACGCCTCAGGCTCCGAGAGCAGCAGACAAAAGCGACAGGTCAAGAGATCTGGCTGATCATGCTGTCGAATGATCACCCCGATTGGAATATGTACGAGCGCATCATTCGAATGCGAACAGATCAGAACAAGCTCGTCACAAAGAAGAGTTACACGCTGATGTCGCCGGATACCGAGAGCCGATTGCGTGAGCGATCGCGCAAGCCCAAGCCGGTGCAGCCGATGAAGAGCAAGCGCACTCAGGTCGATGCCGACGACGATGGCGAAGCCTATCAGCGAGCATGGGAAGCGCACGCCGAAGAGACAGCCGAGCGCGCAGTCACTAGGATCAGCAGCGAAGATGAAAGGGGCCCAGCATGAGCACCGACACCGATCTGCATGTGATCGCTCTGAGCGACTCCGATCTCGATCGCTTGTTCGTTTGCGTTAGGCACTGCCGTCAGGTGATGACAGGCCAGCCGCAAGCCGACGAGCTTGTGACCGATCTCAGAAACCTCGAACAGTTCATTGGTCGAACAGGTAGGTCATCATGATCATGAAAGCATTCAAGGCCGCCCGGCTCGCTGTCGTCAGAGTCGTGACCAAAGAGATCGAAGACATCAAGAACGTGCGAAGCTGGCGCGAGTTTATCCGGACCGATCAGCGTCATCGTTATCGAAAATTTGCACGACCGCACCCGACGGCGATGATGACGGTGTTCGAGCCGGTGCGCTTGCTGGTCTTCAATGAGATGATTGAGATGCACGGTGGCAAGCTCAAAGCCGAGCGCATGATTTATATCGCACCCGATAAGATCGAAAGCGTGCAACCGTACTCAAAGCACGACGATGAAGACGAGCACAGCATCATCACGATTCAAGGCATCGAGCGCATCGTGTTCGGTCATCATGATGTTCTCATCGAGATGCTTGAGATCGGCGTCGACATTCGAGAGGCGACCGAATGGGTAGCATAAACCAACGATCGTGCGGCTCGTGTAACATGTGCTGTGAAGTGTTCAGGATCGAAGCGATCGACAAAGCTCAAGGCGTCAAGTGCGAGCATCTGCGAGCCGGGTGCAACGGGTGCACGATCTATGAGCAAAGGCCTGACCAGTGTCGCGCATTCGCTTGCTTGTGGCTGCAGGGTGTTGGGCCTGCGAGCATGAGGCCCGATCGGTCGGGCGTCGTGCTCACGTCGCCAGTCGACAGCGTGCCGATGGTTCACGCACACGCGTCGAGCTTTGAGAAAGTTCAAGCGAAAACGCGCCGAGTCTTGGACATGTTCACCGAGCGCGCTGTCGTGATCTTGATCGCAGGCGATCGTCGCAAGCTGCTCGGTGGGCCTCGTCATCTCGTCGAGCAGATTCTCAGCCGGGTGTCTTCATGATTCATGTCGGTCCGTATCGACCCCGGCATCTCTTGCCGTTCGATACCTACACTGTGCACGTCAGCAACATGCGAGAGCCGGGTGTTCAGAGGACGCACTTAACGCTCGCTTTGCAAACGGCTGCTCGATTCATTCGAGAGCGACGCGGCAAGCGAGTCGTCATCTGTCACCCGGTGTACGGTGTCGTCGCAGTTGTTCGACCGCTCGGTCGTGACACGGTCGTGATCTGGAAACCCGACCCACACACCGCCGATATTTTGCACGCTGCGATCTTTGTCGTTTTCGGTTGTGGCTTCGTTTTGTGGGCCTTGATTTTGATCGGCCTGGCCCTTTGGGGCTAAAAAAGCGCAATGTGTCCCAGACAGCCCAGATTCGATTCTAACGAGCTTCCGGCGATTGCCTTGCTCAGGGTATTCAAAAAACCTGCATCGAAGAGTTCAGCTTTTTCAAAGACTTACGACTCCTGTTTTTCAGTCTGAAAATCATGATGATCGCACAGGTGGCCAGACTATTTTCAGCGATGTCGTTTTATTTTGCGTATCGGCTTGCATCACAAGCCACACTCAGGCAGAACAGAATCAGGAAGAAGGAGAACATCATGAGCAACTTGAACAAAAAAGAAACTTGGGCAGTGAACAACCGAGTCGTCTTTGTCGGGCGATTCAATGCAGCCGGCAAAGAGCTTGCCGTTGCAAAAATGGACGGCGGCTTTGTGGTTTGCAGCACATTCGAAAACCAAGGCGGGCACCCGGCTCACCCACGCGACACCTGGCACATCACGCCGCTCACGCTTTTCGCTGATCGAGCCGACGCGCTTCAAGATGCGATGTTTGGCGATCATCAAGGATTCGACGTGTTCACCGACAAAGATACCGAGTTCATTTTCAAAGCAACTCGCTGAACTAAACGAAGATCACCGATAAGGAGAACGTCATGATCTGCATCAATAACACCGACACCCGAACTGATCGCGAGAAGCTCAAAGTCGCATTCAGTCATCTGCGCCGTCGCCTGTACAAGGCACGACTCGGAGCAAGCAAAAACGAAGTCATTCGCATGAAGCAAAACGCCGAGTTCGGCCTTGCCTGGATTGCTCCGAAGTTCATGAGCTACGACGACACGATCGTGCACGGCCCCTCTCGATGGGATGGCGAGACCGACGAACTGACCGGCACGCTCGTCATCAACTTTCAAGCCCACTGCGATCACGACGCCGAGCGACTTGGTGAAGTGCTGGCCGACATGCTCACTCGGTATGGTTTCATCGTGTCATGGAATGGCAACAGCGACCAAGCGATCGAGGTGTCAAAATGAGAATCAAGACTGCAGAAATCAAGGGGATGATCGACGCTCTTGATCGTGAAGCTCGCTATCTCAACACGTCAATCATCAAGATGGTTGACGCCGACTGGGGTGGCGAGCCGAGCGACGAAGAACTCGATCTGTGTCGTCGTGCCGATCATATTGAAATAGCGCGTGATGAGCTTGATGAGATGCTCAACGACGCCGTCGAACTTGAAACCTTTGAGCGACTTGAAGAGGCATTCGCTCGCGGTGGTTTGAAAGCGTACAACGAAGCAAAAGGTCACGGCGTCGACGGGTCAGAGTCATGAACGTCATCGGCATGAAAGTCAGCGACGAGTCGCACGAACTGACGACCGGGTCGAAAGTCTTCGACCTCGGTGGTCGGTGGTTCGCTCTGATCACGATCGACACGATACCGACCGAGAGCGGTGTGAACCTGCTGATCAACGCCGTCAGCAAGCACGGCAAAGCGCCTGAGCTTGATGACGCTCTCGATCGGGGTGTCAGCTATCGATCAAACTTTGAGAATCGTGACGCAGCGTATGAGATGGCCCGTGCGTTTGTTCGCACCCGGCTCGGTCTCGAACTGCAAATTTTAACCGTTCATATAACACCCGAGAAAGGATAAAAAAATGAACAGTAGAAGCATGAGCGCGAACGACTTGCCTGAGTCTTGCAAGGCAGCGATCGCAACGATTCAAGAGCACTTCAACGGAGGGCTCTTGTACATTCCAAAAGCAGCGAAGGCGTCGACGATGGGCGAGCGCAATCGCAAGATCATGAGCATGAAACGTGAAGGCGTGCCAGTCGTGACGATCGCCAAGACGTTCGGCCTGAGTCGTGACCGAGTTCATCGCATCATCGCATCGCTTAGAGATTTAGGGGTTCGCTAATGAATGACGACATCAAGCGCGCATTCATTGCGCCAGGCAGTCACACGAGCGAGGCCGCTGCTGATCGCATCGAAGGCGAGCGAGCGACCAAGCTCGAAAGGCTGGTCTTTGAAGTGATCAAGCAGGCCGGGCCTCAAGGCCTTGCTGACTTTGAAATCGATCAAGCGATCGCTGAGCACTTGGCAGCAGGCGCAACGGCACGGCCTCGTCGCTGTCGATTGCGTGATGCTGATCTGATTCGCAACACCGGCGCATCGGTCATCAACCCCGAAACGAATCGACGACAGACTCGATGGGCGTTGTCGTGCTTTGTCGCCACTGCAGCGCCAAAGCGCTCAGAATCCATCAGGACGACGACGGAGCACGAACCCGACCGTCGGCTCGGGCGAGGCTACTCATCGACGGTGGGGGCGATTCTGAGCGCTCTCGAAGATGAGTTGTCGACGTGCCGATCGTACTGGGAGCGCTCCGACCTAACTGAGAGCGAGCGAGTCGAGAAGGTCGCCGAGGTGTTAGGCTCGGCCTTGAGCGAAGTCAGCAAGCACTCAGCAATGCTGGCAGAGCGTGAGCAAGCGCACCGCGATCGCGGTCAGGCTCGCTTTCATTATGCTGAGGACTTGTGGGGCTATCCGGTATGAGTACAACAAGCAAAAGAGTCACCGGCTCAACGTGCGTAGAGTGCGGCGTGCCAGGTCGAACAGTTCGAGCTTTTCGCAAGCTGAATCAAGATCTCGAACGATGGAAGGATCGCACGCACATCGCAAACGATAAGAGCAGTCATCTGCGAGTCGAGTGTCGACGGCTGACGAAGCAAGTCGAAAAGCTGATGAGTCGAATCGAAAAGAAGGAGATCGAGTTCGATGAGATCGAGAAGAAGCTCAACGAATCGAGCGCTGATTTGCGAGCCGCTCATGCACGAGTCGCCAAGCTGACCGACGAGTTCAAACGAACAAGAGAGCGATGCGACAATCTCGAAAGGCTCTTGGAGGGAGTGCGAGCGGTGGCCGGGTCGCATGTTGGCTAATGAGCTAAGACGCACACTCGTCCTCATGTGCGAGCGTACGCGTGCGCGTTTCCGTTTACAATATCTGTACAAGAAGCTTGTCTGCTCACAACATTGAAGAACAACAAACTGACCGTTGACCTCTGAATCTAAGTTCAAAAAGGTCATAAAAAAAAAGACGGTGACTACCGTCGCAAAAAGGAGATTGAGATGATTGAGAATAAATCAAAATCGATGAGTCTGCCGTTAGGATTGAATGGCGTTCTCGCGACGCTGGTCGCTTACCTAACCTCAGGCCGAGAACAATTTTTAGAGATTGTGACCGAGCGGGGTGTGCCGGACATCGTGAACGAGAGCGAGACGCCGATCGACGATCTCGTCGTCGTTATCGAATATCTAGCGGGCGCGCTTTCAGTTGCTAAACGAGAGATCGCGATTCGTGACTTGCAACTTCACGCAGCGAAGCACGTCATCGAGCACACTGCTCAATCGGTAGCAGGCGTCATGCACATGAACGAAGCGGCTCAACAGATCATGCCAAAGACACACGCTCACGAAGGCGTCGGCGGTCTGCCGACTAGCGAGTCGAGCATCGATGAGATCAACGGCTTTGACGTGATCGGATTGCTCAAAGCATGGCAGCGCGGCACTCAGCAGGATTTTGAAGGCTAAAAACGGCAATGCGTCCCAGACAGCCCAGATTCGATTCTAAGCTCGACGGGGCGCTTGCCTTGCTCATGGTATTCAAAAAAGCTGCATCGAAGAGTTTAGCTTTTTCAGTAACTTACAGGCGCTCAGAAAATCCGGCTGAAGCGTGTCAGACCCCACCGGTAAAACATCAACGTCGAGAAAAAAGGAGAACACATGCTCGACCCCTATCACATCTATGACCCCGAAAACCCGACGATCAGCAAGTCAGAACTCGACAAGCTGAACCACAGCCCGGCACTTTACAAGCGCCAGATCATCGACGGCATCAGACCGGCAACGAACTCGAATTTGATTTTCGGCCAAGCGTTTCACGCTCGTGTTTTGGAGCCGCTGAGTTTTGACGATCACTTTGCGATCTTGCCCGATGAGCTTGCGAGCTTGAACAAAAACACGAAGGCCTACAAAGAGGGCCTCGTCGAGTTCAAGGCGTCGCAACTCAACGACGACGGCATCGTCAAAGACATCTTATCGCCAGCCGAGAGTCACATGCTCGAAGCGATGGCCGAGTCGGTGTTCAATCACCCGTTAGCCTGTGAGCTATTGGCGAAAGTCGTGCACGTCGAGAAGGCGTTTTATTGGGTCGACAAAGCGCTCGGCGTGACACTCAGGTGCAAGCCTGACTTTGTGACATCGTGCGGCATCGTCGGCGATCTCAAGAGCACGCGTGACAGGCTTGACGACTGGCACGCTCAGAGCGCCGTCAAGTTTCGTTATGACGTGCAGCAAGTTCACTATATGGCCGGACTCATCGCCAACGGCGTCGACGCTAAAGACTTTCAGTTCGTCGTCGTCGAGAAGTCTGCGCCGTACTCGTGCGCCGTCATGGGCTTCGAAGCGAGCGACATCGAAGAAGCTCACAACGAATGGCGCATGGATCTCGGCACATACGCCTCGTGTCTCAAGCGCAATGAGTGGCCAACATCATTCGCAAAGCAGCGCGAGATTGTTCGCAAATACTTGCCGGCCTGGCGTCGGCGAAGGTACTGAATCAATCGGTCAGAAAAAGGAGAAAAAGATGACCAGTGAAAGACCCCAGAAAAGGAGAACATCATGAGAGGATTCGACGTAGTCGAGCCGGGTGTTTTCCGAGATCCGAGAAGCGGTAAAATCTACACTTCGGTGAGCTATCGCACCAGGCAGTTCAGAGCGCAGTACCCATTGTTCGGCGTCGACTTTCAAGAGATGCCCTACGAGGGCGGCAACGGAGTCACGCAAGACGATCCGCGTGGCAGGTTCATCAAGATGCGCTGTGAGATCCGAGACACTGACGGGCGGCTTGTCGCCGTCGGTCACGCCGAAGAAGATCGCAAGTTCGGTCCAGTGAACAAGACGAGCGCAATCGAAAACGCTGAGACCTCAGCGCTGGGTCGGGCGCTCGCTAACTTCGGATTCTTGGCTGATCAGTATGGCGAATATGCAAGCGCCGACGAGATCGAGCGAGCACGAGCGACCGAGCGAAACATGAAAGCATACGAGCAAGGCGATCACCCTGCAGCAGCAATCGAAGAGGCCAGGGCGGCCGGAAAACAAAAGCGAGCAGAGGCGCAGGCAAACGACGCGCCAGTCTTCTCGCCGGCCTTTCGTGACTTGCTCGTGAAGATCGGCAGCGCTACAGATGGCGACGCATTGAAAGCCATCAAGAAAGAGATCAAACAGATTCATGACGACCTGACCCCGGTCGAACTTGAAGAACTAAAAACCCAGTTCTTGGCACAGTCCGCCAAGGCTCAAAAAGGAGGGCAGTGACCCATGGCAAAAGGCTATTCACACACGACGCTCGTCGGCCGAGTCGGCACAGATCCGGAGACGAAAACATTCAACAGCGGCACACAGAAAACCGAGCTTAGACTCGCAGTGAATCGCATCGGCAAAAACAAGGAAGAGGTCACCGACTGGTTCACTTGTTCATTCTGGGGCAAGTCGTCCGAGATCGTCGATCGCTATGTTCGCAAGGGCATGATGATCACGGTCGGTGGTCGGCTTGAGTCGAATCAATGGGAAGATCGAAGCGGTGGCAAGCGTGTCTCTTGGGAGTTGAACGTTCAGCATTTTGTTCTGCCTGATAAGACCGACAATCAGAACGACAGCTATGTGCCAGGGCCGGGTCAGTACGGCGGCGGCGGAGGCTATCAGGGCAATCAGGGAAAGCCGCAGCAGAGGCAGTACACCGGGCCATCAAGAGGCTCAGGTGGCGCAACGGGCGGCGGTTCTAGTTGGCTCGATGACGACGACGGCGGAGGTGTGCCGTTTTAGGTTCGAGCTTGAGCGTGTTCGTGCCAGGCGTGCCAGTCCCTAAGCAGTCTTTTCGATTCTCGAAAGGTGGGGGCTGGCAGCCGGCACGGGTCACGCAGTACCAGAAGAGAGCACAGTTCGCAGCAGTGTCGGCCATGCGCTCGCAAGGCTGGCACACGGTGCCAGAGGGGCACGCCGTTCGCGTCGTTGTTCGCTTTGCGTATCCGTTGCCGAAGGCGACACGAAAAGCCGAGCGTGACTTGTGGCGCTTTCGCACTGCTCGACCTGATGCTGACAACCTGATCAAGGGCACTCTCGACGCGCTGAGCAAAGCCGGCGTATGGTCAGACGACCAGCAGGTGGCTGATCTGCAGATCGTGAAGGTCAACGCACCGAGAGGTCACGAGGGTGCGACAATTTGGATTGAAATTATCGATGAAAAAAACGACCGACTACCTGAGCAACATTCAAGAGGCGCTTGGTGAATATCGCAGACAACTGGCAAGCGCTGGCCTTACCGATCGTGCTCGAATCCCTGACCCGAAAAAGTGCAAGAGATGCGACGTGCTCATGCCTCCAAAATGGAGCGAGTCACCGTTCGGTCACTGGTCGCTCGGCGGTGAGTGTGCAGTGTGCGAGAACAGCGTCGACGACGAAGAGCGAGGTCAGCGAATCGAGAAGGCCATCGCACGGGCGAAAGTGCCGATGCGATTGCGGGCCTTGACGATCAGCGCACTCGATCACGATCGGGCAGCGACGACGCTCGCATCAGCTTGCTCGTCATGGGATGGTCGCCGGTGGATCATCGCAAGCGGTGGCGTCGGCACCGGCAAGACCTCATGGCTGACTGCGCTGCTGCTCGATCACATCCGAAGCAAGCCGAAGGTCAAAGCGCTATGGACAAGCGAGCAGCGACTGTACCGTCGCGCTCAGCTACAAGGCGAGAAGGCGCACGCCGGTCGCGAGAAGGTCGTGCAAGAAGCGATCGACGCCGACGTGCTGCTGCTCGATGACATTGGTGCCGGTCGTCGTGATCTGACGGAATGGCAAGGCGGTGCGATGCGCGACTTATTGACCGAGCGACATCTCGAAGGTCGCCCGACTCTCATCACGACGAACCTCTCAGTCGAAGCGATTGCGAAGCACTACGGCGAGCACGTTGCGAGCAGGCTCATCGAGGCCGGCGGTCAAGTGATCAATCTCGGTGGATCAGACCGACGACGACGAGGCTCGAATTCATTCTTGGCATTTTGGGGTCGCCGGTGATTTTGCCGGACATCGTCGGCGAGAGAAAAACTTTTGCGCTGCTTGAGTTACCCGAAGGCATCCGCGTCGCGATACCCATCGAGAGCGACGGCAAGCTCGACACAAATCTCGTCTTGATTCTCGGTCGGATCACTTACGGGTTTTGGCATCGGTTCGACTTTTGAGAGCGCTGAAAAAAAACAGCACGGCGACCGAAAAAGGAGGGACGGTCGCCGCGCCTAGGTGGAAGCACTGACCCAACGGCTGACACCCTGATCAGACTTTATCGAAGCTGGGCCCCAACATCAATCGACGAAATCGGCAATGCGTCCCAGACAGCCCAGATTCGATTCTAAGGGCCTTCAGCGCTTTACCTTGCCTAGGGTATTCAAAAAAGCTGCATCAAAGAGTTCAGCTTTTTCAATGACTTAGACCTTGTCAAGCCGAAGCAATAAACCCAAGAGTCAAATAGAACCCAGGCCACAGCAGGGCCACGAAATAAAAGCGAGCGTTTTCAGTTTGTTAGATACGAGGGGCCAGGGGTCGGCGTTTTTATTGTCGTTATTTGCTTGCATTATACACGACACTCAACGACAACAGGATCAGGAAGAAACAACGGCGCAAGCCACAAAGGAGAACAAGATGAACGAGCAGCAGATTCACCCAGAACTCATGAATTGGATTGAGCGCACGATCGAAAAAGAGAAGCGTCAAAAGGTCGCCGTCGATTTCAAGATTCAGTTAGACGACGGTCAATGGGTCTGGATTCGTCAGCATCGAGTAAGCAACTAATCACAACCCGCTCAGATAAGGAGAACGTCATGAGCTACATCAAAAAAAACCTGAACAACTACGGCAGCAAGCAGAGCCTACCCCATGAAGACAACCGTCGCGGAGACAACACGAAGATCATCGAACAGCATCAGCGAGTCGTGACAGTGCTTTGGAATACTCTCGAAGCTCATCATCTCGGATTATGGAAACAAGAGACGAGCGAGAAATATGACGAACTGTCGAGAGAGCTACAATGCGCCAAATGCTTCTTGGCTTTCTGGCAAGGTATGCCGACCGACGAAGTGCTCAGCATGTGGGACAGTAACGAACGACAGATTGAGCAGTTCCACGCATTCCGATAAATCAATCAGAGACCCCGACCGGCATGGTCGGGGTCATCAACCGCTCACCGATAAGGAGAACATCATGAGCAACGAGAACAAGAACAAGATCACGCCAGCGCGTCGACGAGCTTTGAGCGCATTCAGAAAAGCGACGCGCATGGGTGGCAGCATTCGAATCGGCAACGGCGCAGACAATAGCATCCATTGGCGTCACGCTCATTGGCTGATTGAGACGAAACAATGCGGGGTCATCTCGCTGCCTGGCTGGGATGGCCCAAAGGCTCACTTGGTTCGTCGACATGATCCGCGAGCAAAAGGCAAAGGCTGGGGCGCTTTCTAGCTGCTGTCGAACTGTGCTGCAGACAGATCGGGGCCAGGGTTCAACCTGGCCCCATTGTTCTTTTTTTCACTCAAATGTCGATTTATGTCGTTATCGACTTGCAAACGAGACGACACTCGTGCAGAACAGAATCAGGAAGAAACAAAAACGGCGCAAGCCAAAAGGAGAATATCATGAGCATGATCGGTGAACGAGTCGAAAACTGTGATCGATGGAATCAAAAGTTCAAGGGTAAGAAGGGCACGGTCGTCGGCGGTGATGAGTACACGATCATCGTCGAATGGGATGGCATCGACGGACAACACCAACACGACCCCTATGCGATCCGATACACTCACGAAGGTCGCAGCTAAACACCGAACGACCCCGACCGGCATGGTCGGGGTCATCAATCGCTCAGATAAGGAGAACATCATGAGCATCTCGAAGAAAATCACACACGCACGACGGCGAGGCCTTCTCATCTGGGAAAAGCAAAAGCAGGACGAAAGCCGAAAAGGTGGTTACTTGTTTGTTTATAACGGGCACGGCGGACACATCACGCACAAGGTCGCCGATTGGATGGTTGAAAACACCGACGCTGAACTCATCGTGGTGCGATGCGGTCGGAAGTTTCTTGTCGAGCCTCATGTCGCTGAGTTCTTTTCTCAGAACAGTCACTTGCCAAGAATCAAGCAAATCGTGCGAATGGCGCGGGCGTTGAGGGCATCATGAGCAACGAGCAAAAGAACATGACCGCAAACGATCACAAAGCGCTCGGCAGTTTGCTTGATCGCATCGTCGCCAAGCGTGAAGCCCGACGCAAAAACCCATTGATTCAGAGACGAAAGAATCGACAGACCGGCAGCATCATTTCAGTATGGCGACCGGGATCTCAGGCTGATCGTGATGAGGGTTACTTAGTCATTTGTGAGGACTACGGCACATGCATCGGCGTGAGCACTCGTAAGGAAGCATTACAGGCAGCCGCAAACCCGTTGCTGTGGTGCCCTGATAGTCAAGACAACGCAGCCGTCAGGCAATAAAGATGAAGCTCTCGATCACGACGATTGAGAGTTTTGTTTTTTTTCCGACTTTACATAATCCAGAACAAAACCCGACCAGTCAGATCATGGCCTAGGCCACACAGGGGCCAGGTCGGGGCCAGGGTTTTTTCGGTCGAATGTCGATTTGTGTCGTTATCGACTTGCAAAGCAGACGACACTCATGCATCAAGGTGACAGGAAGAAACAACAACGGCGAAAGCCACAAAGGAGAACGACATGAGCATCCGAGCCAAAGCAATCGAAGCAATCACCAAAGCCTGCAGCACCGAACGAGCCGACGCGCTGATCGACGCACTCAACCTGACCTGCTCGTCGAAGCTGACCAAGATCGCTAAGATGACCGACCCGACTCCTAACTGGAAATGGGACGAGACACACGACGGCAAGCCCGCTGGCGGTTTCGGTCACGGCTACTTCAAAGCAGCGACCAAGCGCAACCCGTCCAACTACCGACCATTCTCTCGTCGAGACATCGAGCGCAAAATGAACAAGCGCTACGCTAAGAACCAGTACGTCGACTGCCAGATGATCAACCTTCGCATCTCATGGTTCGACGCAAGCTACGACGGAGCCGGCGAAACCTGCTAGACGACAACGACCCCGGCCATGATGGTCGGGGTCATCAACCGCTCACCGATAAGGAGAACATCATGAGCAACCACACTGACAAGATCGACACCGAGCAACTCAACGAAGTGCTTGAGGATATTCAGCGCATGGCGAGACGAGTCGCCATCATGATCGGGCAAGCCGAGATCGTGAATCGTCTGACGCACCGACCGGTAGAGCATCAGAGCGCCGTCAGCAAAATGACTAACGAGTTGAGTGACATCAAATCGGATCTGTTCGGCGTGCCTCAGTCGAAAGCGTTCAGAGAGTTCGACCGTCATCTCGACAAGGTTCGAATCGATCTGAGTAACTTCAAATCGATCAGATAAACGCAGAACCTGAATTGGGTGAAGGAGCCGACCGGCTCCTTTGCTCGTTTTTGGTAACATGCTCTGAGACAGCCCAGATTCGATTCTAACGACGTTCAAGCGTTTAGCTTGCCTAGGGTACTAAAAAAATCTGCATCAAAGAGTTCAGCTTTTTCAGTAACTTACGACATCGAAAACTGTATGACAGCGCGCTGCGTTTTGCTGCCTTCGACTGGCGACATCTAAACGGGGCCAGATTGGGGCCAGGGTTTTTTTGTCTCAATGTCGATTTATGTCGTCATGAGCTTGCAAANGAGACGACACTCGTGCAGAACAGAATCAGGAAGAAACAACAACGCCGGAAGGCAACGAAGGAGAACATCATGAACATCGAAAGAAACAACGGTCGCACGGAATACAGCAACAACAACAACAGCCGCGGCGCGGTTGCTACTCGTGACGGGTACACAATGTTCGGCTATTGGGAAGCGAACCAATACAACGAAAACGCCGAGCGCGTGTTTCGATGCGCTTACGGCAAAGCGGCGAAGACTTACAAGAACCCAGAACGAGCCGCTAAAAAGTGGATGAACGACTAAACCCTTACCGACCCCGACCGGCATGGTCGGGGTCATCACCCCGCTCAGATAAGGAGAACATCATGAGCAACTCGAACCCAGTCATCGCAGGCGAACCCGTCAGCAATCTTCAGAACCTTCTCAGGGCTGTGCGCAATGCACCGACGCACGACGCTCTCGCTGATGCCTACATGGCCGCCAGGCCTCAGGCTGTCGCCTTCGGTCTGATGGGCTTGCTCGTCGACGCTAACACCGACGCGCTCAAGCGCTTGCCTGAGCTTGAGCCTGCAGTCGCCGAGCCGCTGGCCTTCGCTGTCGTCGACGGCGTCATGAGGCCGCGCAGATAGCCGAGCGACTGGCCTCTCGGGGTCAATGTGGGGCCGGGTCGATCCTGGCCCCATTGTTCTTTTTTTCATTCAAATGTCGATTTGTGTCGTTATCGACTTGCAAATAAGACGACACTCGTGCAGAACAGAATCAGGAAGAAGGAGAACGACATGACTAATCCTGCAAACCTCTACAACGCATGGACGCTTGCGAAGCTCAACGAAATCACCGTCGCCAACTCGGCCTTCGGTAGCTTCGAAGCTCTAGTCAACGCCAAAGGCGACTATGCCCCGACGATCAACTGCGAGTCGCTTCAAGGTGAAATTCTCGCCGACTCATACGACGAGTTCCAAGCCTGCCGCAACGATGCCCGTCGCGCATTCCGCCGGTAAAAAAATAAACCAAGCTCAGATAAGGAGAACATCATGAGCAACAACGAATTCACACCCGTCGCACTTTTCGGTCAGCTTGGCGCAGCGACGCTGCTGAGCGCTTTCCAGATCGTCGCCGGTCTCAACGTCGGCATCGATCCTGATCACGCTGAGCACGTCATCGCACAGATGACGAGCGTCACGATCGGCGACGCCGAACTGCCGGAAGATACGAAGCTCGATCTTGATGGCTGGCTTGATTGGCTGGCCACCGTTGCCGAAGAGCGTGACCTCATGCAGTGGTGGCAGCCGTTCGCGTGGGCCGTGCCTGCAGCTAAGCGTCGGCACTGGTAAGCACGGCAGCGGCTCCGGCCTCAGTCGAGGCTCGCAACTTCGACTCGAACTTTGCGAGCTTCGACTGTGCCGAGAGGGCCAGGCCGGGGCCATGTTGGGGCCAGGGTTTTTTCACCTGAATGTCGATTAGTGTCGTTATCTGCTTGCAAAGCAGACGACACTCATGCAGAACAGAATCAGGAAGAAGGAGAACAACATGAACATCCGCCAACGCCGTCACTGCCAAGCAACCAGCAACAACCCAGCAAACCCGAACCAGAACATTTGCACCAAAGCCGTCGCCGACTGGGCTGGCGTCTCGCACACTGTTCGCTACCTGCACACGTTCGGCGATCTCAAGCGTGCGCTTCGCAATCGCTTCTCGGTGCGCTCGATCAAGTCGTCGCTCGGTAAAGCCAAGACGATCGGCGCTGCTCGTGCTGCGATCGCTAAGATTGCTGCTGAGCGTCCTGATCTCGTCGCCGTTTATGTGAGCGTGCCAGGTCATGCGATGCTGCTCGGTCGTGATGGTCAGACCATCGTCGACACCGACCCACGCGTTCGAGATCGTCGCCGAGTCGTCAACTGCACCGGCCTCTATCGCAAAGAGGGGCAATCGATTCTCGATGAGGTCGTCTACAGCTAAACCCTAACCGACCCCGGCCATGCCGGTCGGGGTCATCACTCGCTCAGATAAGGAGAACATCATGAGCATCAAGAACAAAATCGCAGCGTCAGAACTTCAGCGCATTCGGGCAATGGTCAACGAGTCGCGCAACTATCGCTCACACCCTAACGGTCGAGACGTGCGCATTCAAATCCCTGAGTCGGCTATGCTCAACGCACCGGCCGGATCTGTTCACGCCATGCCGTGGCGCACGATTTACAAGGACGAGACGCCGAACAGCTTCGGTGAGCCGGGTCGCTACTTCTTGGTGTGGGGCTATAGCGTCGAGCCTGACGGCAGCGTCAAACTCTCGGTGCAATACAAGCGCCCGCGAGAGACCGGTCGACCTCATCTTCTCTCGATCTACGTCGCACCCGACTGCCTGATCGCATGGCGACGGGCCTGATCAGGCTGGCGACTGAGCTTTACATACGATGCCGGCTCGGGTAGGGGTCGGCATCAGGTAGATCGCCTGCGAACTCCAAACCGCAGCCCATCACGACCGGAACCCCGTTACGCTTCTTTCTTCCAAAAGTTCTCCAGCGTAGCGGGGTTCAAACTTTTTTAGCAGCCCAGATTCGACCCCAGTGCGATTGAAGCGCAACACGCTGCCGACGACATGCGTGAGATCTCAATCGAGCACACGGCTCAACGTGGGCTGTCTCAGATACATCTCAGGGGTTGAGCAGCTATTCGACTTGTGCGATAGGCCACATAAGGAGGGCTTTTGCATGAAGGTGCATCAAATGGACCCGGCCGCGCTTGTGCCGGCTGACTATAACCCGCGCAAGATAACCGAGCACCAGATGAGCGCGCTCAAGCGCAGTCTCGAACGTTGGGGCTTTGTCGAGCCTGTTGTGCTCAATGAGCGCACCGGTCGGATCGTCGGCGGTCATCAGCGAGTCGCAGCCGCGCTCGAGTTAGCGATGAGCGAGGTGCCTGTGATCAAGGTCACGCTCGACGAAGACGCTGAGAAGGCGCTCAACATTGCACTCAATAAAATCTCGGGCGAATGGGATGAGGTCAAGCTCGGCGAGCTACTCAGCGACCTCGATCAGCGCGACTGGGATCTGCCCGATCTTGGNTTCGAAGATGANGAGCTTGCTGATCTNCTGGCCTTCGACGATGAGGATCTCGACGGAGCCGATACCGGTGCTGATCTGACTGGCGATCTTGATGAGCTACCCGAGGCACCGACGGAGCCGATCACCAAGCCTGGCGACGTGTGGCTTTTTGATCCGTGTTTCGAGTGTGAGAAGTGCGGCAAACGCTTCTCGGTCGAGCAAGCTCAGGCCATGGCGTTCGAGTGTGATTGCGATGGCTAAGCTCAAGCAGATCGGAGCGCATCGACTAACGTGCGATGACTGTTTGAAAGTAATGGAAAAGCTACCCGACAACAGCGTCGATTCGATCGTCACCGATCCGCCCTATGGTATCGGCTTTCTCGGCGCTCAATGGGACACCGCAGTGCCGGGTGAGGCCTTCGCTCGTGAGGCGCTCAGAGTGCTCAAGCCGGGCGGTCATCTGATCGCNTTCGCTGCNACGAAGACGGTGCACCGGTTAGCGGTTGCCGTCGAGGATAGCGGCTTTGAGATTCGCGATCTGATCAGTTGGCTTAACTGGATGGGAATGCCGCACAGTCTCGACGTGTCTCAGGCCATCGACAAGCAGAAGCACAATCGCAAGCAAGTGCTGCAGGTCACGAGATGGATCAGGGAAGCGAGAGACGCTGCAGGGATCACCAACGGCGACATCGACAGGGCATTCGGATTTAACGGCATGGCCGGACACTGGACGAGCATCAAGTCTCAACCGTCGGTGCCGCATCTTGATCAGGTGCCGCAGTTACTCGAACTGCTCAAGATCTCAAAACTGCCGACCAAAATCAATAAGCTGCTCATCGAAATCAATGCGCCGGCCGGTGAGGTNTCGGCTGACTGGTATGATCGCGAGATCACCGGCAAGCACGCCGTCGGTCACGGCATGGCGCTATACACGAACAAGCACACCGACAGCGATCTCGAATACAAAGCAAAGGTCAGACGTGACAAAGCAAGCAGCGCAGCGGCTAAGCAGTGGCAAGGCTGGGGCACTGCGCTCAAACCATGTCAAGAGCCTGCTCTGCTCGCTCGTAAGCCGTTCGAGGGGTCGGTCGCTGACAATGTTCAAGAGCACGGCGTCGGCGGTCTCAATATCGACGCNTGCCGTCACCCCGAAGGCGACCCCGGTTGGCCTGGGCCTCAGTCGATGAACCTCGATGCAGTACAGCGACAGCAGACGACGCCGGGCGTTGCGTTCAGTGCTGCAGCGCCGGGTCACGTTCAGAANANGTTCGACGAGCGCGGTCGGTGGCCTGGCAATATCTATCAATGCCCAAAGCCACCGGCGTCAGAAAAAGGCGCAGGTGTCATGCATCCGACCGTCAAGCCGGTCATGCTGATGCGATGGCTTGCTCGACTCGTCACACCGCCAGGCGGCACGATTCTCGAACCTTTCGCCGGATCAGGCACGACGCTCGTCGCTGGTCACGCCGAAGGGTTCAAGATCATCGCCGTCGAGCGAGAGCCGNAATACTGCGACATCATCACCGAGCGCATGAGACAAGTCGCGCCNGACATGAACATCGAGCGACTGAAGGGTATTGAAGATGGCGAAACTTAGACTGACATCGAGACATCGGCTGATATGCGGCGACAGCGGCGACGCTCAAGTCGTGAGCAAGCTCATGCAGGGCGAGCGCGCTGACGTGTGCATCACGTCGCCACCGTATGCACAACAGCGAAAGTATGACGGCGCGGCTGACGTGTCTGACTGGGATGGTCTGATGACGAGCATCTTCAGGCATCTCGATGAGGTCATGTGTCACGACGGTCAGGTGCTGATCAATCTCGGACTTGTGCACAAAGACGGCGAGGTCGTCGAATACTGGCGCGGCTGGCTTGATTGGATGCGCTCGCAGGGATGGCGCTTGTTCGGTTGGTATGTCTGGGATCAGGGCGCAGGGATGCCGGGCGATAATCACGGCAGGCTCAACAGTTCGCATGAGTTCGTGTTTCATCTGAATCAAAAGGCGCGCAAGTCGATCGAGTGGGTTGAGTGCAAAACTGCCGGCCGGGAGAGCATACGCGGTCAGCGTGATCACAACGATGTCGTGAGAACTAAAAAGGGCGGCGTCGTCAAGTCGCACAAGGTTGCCGACTCGATCACACG